>PDWI01001204.1_pt1 | contig 41418 bp, 36 predicted proteins | sample 1430891 | NCBI WGS metagenome assembly PDWI01 (sample SAMN01162508, study PRJNA174530) | Oral metagenome, whole genome shotgun sequencing project. | biome: Marine environment; feature: Marine mammal; material: Swab sample of the gingival sulcus; isolation source: swab sample of gingival sulcus... | reverse complement strand
ATGTCCGAATGGCTGCATTACTCAAGGCGATGGCATCTATGTAATCGACGAAGCAACTTGCATCGACTGCGGTGCATGTGCAAACGTATGTCCGGTAGAGGCACCGGTACAACAATAGATTTATTACTCAATAGGGTCAATTGCATTGACGACAGCGACGCGCTTTTAACATTGTGTTAGGAGCGCGTTTTTGCGTGTTTTTAGCAGTGTATAGCTCGCGTCAAAGCAGTGAATTGCGAAGTGATTAAGTGCATGGCCGGAAAAGCAATATTATGAACAAATTTTTGATTGTTCTATTGAATAAATTGCTTGCTAAAAAAGATAATATACTATATAATCAAGTTGTTCAAACATTAACAGATTAAAATTGAATATGCGGAAGATTACACCGAGAGACAATCTCATGTGATGACCGAAGGTATAAGCTATTCAAATTCCAGAATAGTAAATTTCTCAGGTAAAAAGGATCGGTGTATGACGAAACTCTGAAAATTTTGTTAAGGCAAATACCGAAGGTGCAATCCCGTTGCGGGAGAATCTCTCAGGTCGATGACAGAGGCGGTGGTTTAACCGCCTCTTTTTGCATTTTTGCGGTTTACCAATCGTATCGATCGCCGCGGCAATGATGTGCCTATTTCGCTAAAAGGGATTTTATGAAAATAATTGTAGTAACGAATAACAGTTCAATAAGTCAGGAGCGGCTCAATAATCTAGTTGATTATGATATTCATTATATTGACGCGATCGACGTTATGAAAGTATTGCGAGCGGTGCGCGATTATGTACACAGAGGACATAGACTGTTGACGCATCCGCTGTCTGGTAGCGTTAAGCCGTTTGAGTCGCCCTATAAATCGGTGGCACTCGCGGCAACTGCAAAATCACTCGATATGGAATCGTTACAGATTATCGAAAATGCAATTGTCGTGGCGACTAATTTTAAAAGGCCGCAAGACCATCGCGTACTCACTGAAAAAGTATTAGCAGATTTTAAATTGATAGATTTACAATTGATAACTAACGCATTAACAAGTGTAAAAGAGGAGGATTTATGGCAATGAAGTACGATTTAATTATCATTGGTGCCGGCCCTGCCGGATTATCAGCTGGGCTTTATGCAGCGCGTGCAAAAATGTCGACGCTAATCTTGGAAAAAGATAAAAATGGCGGTCAAATCGTCATTACTAGCGAAGTTGCAAACTACCCGGGATGTATTGAAGAAGAAACTGGCCCGACATTAATCGCCAGGATGGTCAAACAGTGTCAAGATTTTGGCGCCGAAATAAAAAGAGATGGTATCGTTTCACTCGACTTAGCGGGCGAAGTCAAAAAGGTGACTGCTGAAAGCGGCGCCGTTTACGAAGCCAAAGCGGTCATTTTGGCAACTGGTGCCTCACCGCGTAAAATCGGTTGTCCGGGCGAAAAAGAGTACACCGGCAAGGGCGTATCTTACTGCGCGACTTGCGATGCCGACTTCTTTACTGATTTTGAAATTTACGCCATCGGTGGCGGCGATACGGCTTTGGAAGAGGCAATGTTCTTAACTAAGTTTGCCCGCAAGGTAACGGTCGTCCATCGTCGCGACGAATTCCGCGCAGCTAAGTCGATCGTCGAAAAAGCTGAAAAGAACGACAAGATTGAATTTAGAATGAATTCGGTCGTCGAAGAAATCAAGGGCGATGGCATCGTCACATCAATCGTCTTTAAGGATACGGTTACGGGCGAGCTAGCAGAAGTCGAAGCGCCTGAAGAAGACGGTACATTCGGCATCTTCGTATTCGTCGGTTACTTGCCGCAAAATGAGCTATTTAAAGAATTGATTGAATTAGATGATTCCGGTTACGCCGTAACGAACGACCTAATGGAAACGAAAATCCCCGGCGTCTACGCGGCCGGCGACATTAGACAAAAATCGCTTAGACAGGTTGTCACAGCTGTTGCGGACGGTGCAATTGCCGCCACGCAGGCTGAAAAATATATTGAAAGTTTAGAATGAGGAGGAGATATGCTAGAATTAACAAAAGACAATTTCGAAGCAGAAGTTTTGCAGGCAGAAGGTTTGGTGCTAGTCGATTTTTGGGGCGATTCCTGTGAACCGTGTAAGGCATTATTCCCCGACGTAGAGGCGCTTGCAGAGGCCTATAAAGAGCAATTGAAGTTTGCCAAACTAAATACTACAAAAGCGCGCCGATTGGCGATTTCACAGCGCGTTTTGGGTTTGCCGAACATTTCAATTTACAAAGATGGCGCCAAGCTCGATGAGGTGACTGGCAAAGAAGTAAATAAACAAATGATTGAAGACATGATTAAAAAACATTTGGGATAGTTTAGATTTTATTGTCCAGTTAGGAGGTGTAAATTGCGTTTAGAAGTAGGAAGTATTGAAATTAAAGACATCGTCTTTGGCGACGTCTCAAAGGTTGAAAACGGCGTGTTGCACGTAAACCGAGAAGAGTTAAAAGCTTTATTGCTGGAAGATGAAAACATTAAGTCGATTGAAATCGATTGCGCAAAGCCGGGTGATTCTACCAGAATAACACCGGTAAAAGACGTCATTGAACCGCGCGTTAAAGTATCTGAAAACGGCGGCATCTTTCCGGGCGTAATGGCCGATGTCGACATGGTAGGCAGTGGCGTGACGCATAAGTTATCCGGTATGGCCGTAGTGACATGTGGTCGCATCGTCGGTTTCCAAGAGGGCATTATCGACATGTCTGGTCCGGGAGCGGACTATACGCCTTTCAGTAAGTTGAACAACTTGGTAGTCGTCATTGAACCACAGGAAGGCTTAAAACAACACGAGTACGAGCAGGCAGCGCGCATGGCCGGCTTGAAGGCAGCTACGCACTTGGGCAAGTTGGCTAAAGATTTGACGCCGGATAGTGTAGAAGTCTTTGAAACTAAGCCCTTACTAGAGCAGGCCAACGAGTACCCGAATTTGCCAAAAGTCGGTTACGTTTACATGTTACAAACACAGGGTTTGTTGCACGATACGTATGTCTACGGCGTAGATGCCAAGAAAATCGTGCCGACAATCCTCTATCCGACGGAGGTTATGGACGGTGCAATCTTAAGTGGTAACTGCGTATCGGCCTGCGATAAAAATACGACCTATCATCACTTAAACAACCCGATTATCAAGTCACTTTACGCTAAGCACGGCAAAGAAATTAACTTTATGGGTGTAATCGTGACGAATGAAAACGTTTACTTGGCAGATAAAAAGCGTTCTTCCAATATGACTGCTAAGTTGACGAAATACCTCGGTCTGGACGGCGCGATTGTTTCACAAGAGGGATTCGGCAATCCGGATACAGACCTCATCATGAACTGCAAAAAAATTGAGGCCGAAGGCGTTAAGACGGTTATCGTCACAGACGAATACGCCGGTCAAGACGGTGCCTCCCAATCGCTGGCCGATGCCGATCCCGCTGCAGATGCAGTTGTTACGGGTGGTAATGCCAACGAAGTCATCGTTTTACCGCCGATGGACAAAGTCATCGGCATGCTCGACTACACTGACAAAATTGCCGGTGGTTTTGCGGGCAGCTTAAAAGAAGACGGCAGCATTGAGGCCGAATTACAAGTCATTACCGGTGCTACCAACGAATTAGGATTTAATAAATTAACAGCAAAAACTTATTAATTAGAAATTGATCACAAAAATTATAGGAGGATGCTAATGAGTATGTTAGATAACAAAAAAGTTATTATCATTGGCGATCGCGACGGTATTCCAAGCCAGGCGATCGAAGAATGTTTGAAATCGATACCATCAGCCGAAGTCGTTTATTCTTCGACAGAGTGTTTTGTCTGAACGGCCGCAGGTGCGATGGATTTGGAAAATCAAAAAAGAGTTAAAGCATTAACAGAGGAACACGGTGCAGATAACATGGTCGTATTATTCGGCGCAGCTGAGGCAGAAGCAGCTGGTTTATCTGCAGAAACAGTCACATTGGGTGACCCGACATATGCCGGCCCGCTTACTAACGTAGCGCTCGGCTTAACTGTCTACCACGTCGTCGAACCGGAATTTAAAGGCATCGTCGACGAGGCGGTATACGAAGATCAGATTGGCATGATGGAGATGGTATTAGACGTCGATGAAATCATCAAAGAAATGAAGTCAATCAGAGAACAAGTAGCAAAATAAAACTTCTGCGCAAAAAATTTCCAAATTTAAGAACCTGCAAGATTCAGTTTGAATCTAAATCAGAATTACGTAAACAAAGACATGCTGTTATATAAATCCATTCGAAGGGAGGTAACACAGCAAATGAAAAAGTATAAAGTTGTTCACTATATCAATCAGTTCTATGCTGGAATCGGCGGTGAAGAAAAGGCCGATGTCAAGCCCGAAGTTAATAAAGAAGTGATGGGTCCGGGTATGGGGCTCGCTAAGGAATTGGGTGACGCTGCTGAAATTGTGGCCACAATCGTCTGCGGCGACTCTTATTTCAATGAAAATATCGAATCTGCAACGGCAGAAATTCTCGAAATGGTCAAGGCAGAGCAGCCGGACCTATTTATCGCCGGCCCGGCATTTAACGCCGGTCGCTATGGTACCGCTTGTGGCGCCATGGCAAAAGCAGTTAAAGAAGCACTCGACATTCCGGTAATGACGGCAATGTACGTCGAAAACCCGGGCGCCGATATGTATAAAAAAGACGTATACGTCATCGAAACTGGCAATTCAGCTGCGACAATGCGCAAAGCTTTACCGGTCATGGGTAAGTTCGCCTTAAAACTCTTGAAGGGCGAAGCGATTGGCACACCGGCTGAAGACGGCTACATGGAAAAGGGCATTCGCGTCAATTACTTTGCCGATAAAGTCGGCGCTGAGCGCGCAGTTGAAATGCTCGTCAAAAAGCTCAATGGCGAATCGTTTGAAACGGAGTATCCGATGCCGGTATTCTCCAACGTCGAACCGGGCAAGCCGATTGCCGATCTATCAAAAGCTAAAATAGCATTGGTCACATCGGGTGGCGTCGTGCCAAAGGGCAATCCGGATAGAATTGCTTCTTCATCAGCGCAAAACTATGGTAAATACGACATCGATGGCGTTTTAGATTTAACTGCTGAAACGTATGAAACGGCACACGGTGGCTACGATCCGGTTTACTGTAACGAAGACTCCGACCGGGTACTTCCCGTCGACGTTTTACGCGACCTCGAAAAAGAGGGTAAAATCGGTAGCTTGCACAAGTATTTCTATGCGACAGTTGGTAACGGTACGGCCGTTGCAAACGCCAAGGCCTTCTCCGAGGCAATCGCTCAAGAGCTCGTCGCCGATGGCGTAGACGCAGTTATTCTAACCTCTACATGAGGTACCTGTACACGTTGCGGTGCAACGATGGTAAAAGGTATTGAAGCAACGGGTCTGCCAGTCGTACACGTCTGTACGGTTACGCCTATTTCAATGACGGTAGGCGCCAACAGAATTGTTCCGGCAATTGCGATTCCACACCCGCTCGGCAATCCGGCACTGGACGCAGATCAAGAAAAGAAATTGCGTCGCGGTATTGTCGAAAAGGCGCTAAACGCCCTGACGGTAGAAGTAACTGAACAAACAATTTTCTAGTAAACCAATCATTTGCAGACTGTTGAAAATGTTCAAGTTCGAGGCGCAGGCGAAATGGCGAGCTGCAGCGTATAAAGAGATGCGCAAAGAGGTATCGGAAAGAAGTCCGACTACGACCGCAGGGAGTAGCTTTTACATAGTAAAAGTACTGAGTGCGACATTTTGCGCAGCAACAAAGTTTGGGCATTTTTCAACAGTCTGAGGCGGTGCAGTGAAATTGCACCGCCTATTTTGTAATATAAGGTAAAGCGAGGAAACTATTATGAGCTATTCTGTAGTAAAAAATGCGGGCTATATACTCGTACACACGCCCGATATGATTTTACACAATGGTACGACGCAAACAACTGAGAAACAAACTAATCCGGATTCAGACTATTTAAAGAAGATAAACGATCACCTTAGAACATACCAAGAAGTCGTCGAATACGCACCCAACCAGGCTTACATCGGCAATATTACGCCGGCGCAGCTGGCTGAAATGGAAAAGCCGTGGGTCGGTAAGGTGGTAGAGGGCGCTACAAGTCAAGGTAGGTTTGGCGAAATTATGTCGCAGGTTGAATTTATCGCCATGATGCAAATCTCGGACGTCTTTGGCATCGTTAAACTAGAAGAGGCGTTTGCCGCTAAGGCAAAAGAGGTCTACGCTAAAAATCCGTTGGCGACTGAAGAAGAACTGGCTAAACTCGACAAAGCCGTCAGTTCCGCCGAAATTAAGGATCTAGTAGCGGCACAAGGCGCCGAGGGTATTTACAATGCGGGCGAACTGGTCGGTTGCGTCACAAAGGCACACGACATCGACCCCAACCTCAACGCCCACGTCATGTTCGAAAACTTGGTCGTCAAGGCATCCGGTATCGTCGCGTTTAAAAACTTAATCGCCAAGCACGATCTCGATGCGGCCTCTATCGATTATGTCATCGAGTGTTCGGAAGAGGCTTGTGGCGACATGAACCAACGCGGCGGTGGCAACTTTGCCAAGTCAATTGCCGAAATGGTCGGTGCAGTAAACGCAACCGGTTCTGACCTGCGCGGTTTCTGTGCGGCACCAGTACACGCCTTAATTAACGCGGCATCGTTGGTGCAGGCTGGTACATATGACAACGTCGTCATCGTCGCCGGTGGTGCAACTGCAAAGCTCGGCATGAACGGTAAAGATCACGTCAAAAAAGAATTGCCAATTTTAGAAGACGTCTTGGGTGGCTTTGCCATTTTAATCAGCAAGAACGACGGCGTCAGCCCACTAGTTAGAACTGACTTAGTCGGTCGTCATACAGTTGGTACCGGTTCTTCACCACAGGCGGTCATTACCTCGTTGGTCACCAATCCGCTCGATAAGGGCAACTTAAAAATTACCGACATCGACAAGTATTCTGTAGAAATGCAGAATCCAGACATTACAAAACCGGCCGGTGCCGGCGACGTACCGGAGGCCAACTATAAAATGATCGCAGCCTTGGGCGTCAAGCGCGGCGACATGGAGAGAAAAGACTTAATGAACTTCGTAACAAATCACGGCATGCCGGGTTGGGCGCCGACACAGGGTCACATTCCGAGTGGCGTGCCTTACCTCGGTTTCGCAGTTGACGATTTGACGACGGGCGACTTAAATAAAGTCATGATCGTCGGTAAGGGGTCGTTATTCCTCGGTAGAATGACTAACTTATTCGATGGCGTTTCAGTTATCTTGGAGCGCAACAGCGGTCAAACGGGTGAAGTCGCCGCCGTTTCCGAAGAGCGCATTAAGCAATTGATTGCCGAATCTATGAAGGCATTTGCCACGCAGCTCCTCAGCGAATAGGAGGGCAAGATGGACGATAAGAATTTAAAAAATATTATTGCGCAGTCGTTTTTAGACATCGCCAAAGGCGTTGAAACGGGCGCTTTTAAGAAACGCGTTAGCATTGGTTTGACGACTCTGGGCAGCGAGCACGGCGCTTCCAATTTAATTCAGGGTGCCGAACAGGCAGTGCGTCAAAACGACAATTTTGACGTCGTCTTAATCGGCGAAAAAGCCGATACCAATTTGCCAATTGTAGAAACTGATTGCGAAGCAGACGCCCATAAAATTATGGAAAAAATGCTCGAAAACGGCGAAATTCAAGCTTGCGTAACGATGCATTACAACTTCAATATCGGTACGTCGACAGTCGGTCGTGTATTGACGCCGGGTCGCGGCAAAGAGATGTTTTTGGCGACGACTACGGGGACTTCTGCACCGCAGCGCACAATCGCCATGTTAAAGAACGCTCTCTACGGGATTGCCACGGCAAAGGCGATGGGCATTGCCAATCCGACGGTTGGCATATTAAACCTCGACGGCGCCAGACAAGTACAGCGCGCCCTTTACGAGTTGAATGAAAACGGCTATGCGATTAATTTTGCCGAGTCGACGCGCGCCGATGGCGGCAGCATTATGCGCGGTAACGACTTACTTGCAGGTGCCTGCGATGTAATGGTCATGGATACGTTGACCGGCAACATTATGATGAAAGTATTTTCGTCTTACACGACTGGCGGCAGTTACGAAGCAAATGGCTTTGGCTACGGCCCGGGTATTGGCTTCGACATGGATAAGACCGTGTTGATTTTATCGCGCGCATCCGGTATACCGGTCGTTGCTAACGCACTCGCCTATGCCGCTAAGTTGGCGCAAAATAACGTTATCGACGTCGTAAAAGCGGAATATCAAAAAGCGCAAAGCGCCGGTCTCGACGCCATTATTAGCGGTTTACAAGAGACTACTGCTAAGCCGCAGTCCGACAAAAAAGACTTTGAACCACCAGCAAAAGAAGTGGTCACAGAGCAGATTTCGGGCATCGATATTATGGATCTCGAAGATGCCGTTGAGCTATTGATGCAAAATGGCATCTATGCCGAGAGTGGTATGGGTTGTACCGGTCCGATCGCACTGGTTTCTACTGCAAATGCAGAAAAGGCGAACGCGCTGCTGCGCGAAGCCAAGTTTATTTTATAACGAGATAAGCTGTCATCTCGACCGTGCTCGCACCTGTCATGTCGAGCGTAGCCGAGACATCTCGATTTTCACGGCAATTGAAACGCTCCTTGTGCTGATGTCGTTGCGCATTATTTGGGTTCACTAGGACAACCTGCCTACGGCAGAACGTCTACGTGAAAAACAATGCTCCACCGCGCACTGGCGTCGCTGACAATTGCCTTGCTTGTCATGTCGAGCATCGTCGAGACATCTCGATTTTAGCACTTATGCATGACTGCGCCTTGTCGACGCCTATGGCGATTCGGCAGGGCGCTTTTGCTTTTCATTATCGCTTCTTTGTCCTTTTGACTTTTCATACTTTTGATTTTCAACTTGATAAGAATCGGCATATGTCGTATAATATACTCAATGACCAAAATAGTATATATGGTCATTGATGGAGGAGCTATGCCAAAACATTTTAGCGAAAATGAAAAGCAAATGATTTATCAACGCATTATTGAAGAAAGTCAAAAACACTGGGTGCAATATGGAATTAAACGTACCAGTATCGCCGATTTGTGTGCTGCGGTAGGCATTGCCAAGGGCACGTTTTACAATTTCTTCAGCAGTAAAGAAGACTTACTCGTGGCAGTTTTCGAACAAACTGAACAAAAGTTAAAGGCGCGTCTAATAGCTGTGGTAACACAATGCAAGGGCGATAAGCGCGAAAATTTCAAACGGGCACTGGCGGCAGTTTTTATAGAGTCCTTAAATTATCCTTGGCTGGTTAAACTACAGAATAATCTCGACGAGTACCAATATTTTTTACGCAAATTATCGCAGGCGCAATTAAATCAGCTCTTTATTCAAGATAGAAAAGACATTGAAGAACTTTTGTCTCTATGGCAAGTGAATACACAAACGGTAGATATAGAACTTGTTTCAGCGACGTTGCGCGCAATTTATCTGCAATTATTTCATAAATCAGAAATTGGTGAAGCGTATATTATGCAAGTGATTAATCTACAGTTAGCTAGTTTGGCAGATTATATATTTGGTGGCACTAATGATTAAGGTTCAGGATTTACAGTTTTCCTATCAAAAAGAGACGTCTTTCATCAAAAATATGTCCTTTGCTGTTACACCTGCCGAAATATTTGGGTTTTTAGGTCCATCTGGCGCTGGCAAGAGTACTTTGCAAAAGATTTTATGTGGCATTTTAAGAAATTATGAGGGATCTGTTTGCGTTTTAGGTAATGAAGTCAAACTTAGAAAAGCAAACTTTTATAATCAAATTGGCGTCGATTTTGAATTTCCTAATTTTTATTGTAAATTTAGTGCCTTGGAAAATTTGCGCTATTTTTCTTCGCTTTATGGTGAAACGGTACGCGAATGCGATATTATGTCGTACTTAAAACGCGTTGAATTAGCGGATCAGGCAAATAAAAAAGTCGCTCAGTTTTCTAAGGGCATGAAAATGCGCTTGGCGTTTGTGCGCGCAATTTTGCATCGACCAAAATTGTTATTTTTAGATGAACCGACCAGTGGTCTCGACCCCGCTTATGCGCGCTTGATTAAAGAAATGATTGTAGAACAAAAACAGTTGGGTACAACGGTAATATTAACCACGCACAATATGTATGATGCCGACGATTTATGTGACCGAGTCGCCTTTATTAGCGATGGTTCTATAAAGGCAATTGATACGCCTTTGCGTTTAAAACGACAGCAGCAAGCGGTTATGGTCAATTATACACATACATTAAATGGGCAAACGCAGACAGGTCGTACGCCAATTGCTAAGCTGGCGTCAGACAATGCGTTCTTGCAGGCGATGCGTTTGGGTACACTTACCAGCATACACAGCAATGAATATACTTTAGAAGATGTTTTTATCAATATAACGGGCAGGCAATTACAATGAAACTGCTAAAATTACTATGGGGCGACATACGCTATCAACTTAAATACGGTTTTTATCTAGCTTATGCTATCGTCGCCGTTTTTTATGTCGTCGTGCTAGCTTTAGTGCCCTTACAATTTAGCAAGCAGGTTGTTGCTTTTATTATTTTTAGTGACCCAGCTGCACTAGGTTTTTTCTTTGTTGGCGGCATCTTCTTATTAGAGCGCGATGAGGACTTACATAGTTATTTTGCAATTTTGCCAATCGTCAATTGGTACTATATATTGGCTAAGGTAATATCATTAGCACTTATTTCGCTGATCGTCGCCCTGCTAATCAGTTTAGTCGGAGCGACATCAACGGTTAATTATAGTTTATTGTCTTTGGCAGTTATTTTGGGCGCGACACTATTTACAGCATTGGGGATTGCAGTGGCGACGTGCTCAAAATCAATCAATCATTATTTTGTATTAAGTTTATTTGCTTCGATTATTTTAATGATTCCGTTATTACTTTTCTATTTTGATGTTTTAAATAGTTTTTTCCAGTTTTTTCCAGTACCGCTATTACTGATTGTATTGCAAATGGCAGTCGGTTTGCCGAGCGTTATATCGCCTTGGCTGGCCATGTTGGTTTTAACGTTTTGGACAGCGCTTGCTTATGTAATCGCGCACTACTATTTTAATCGCTATTTGATAAATCTTGGAGTTTAGCATGCAATACATCTATACGATATTTTATATCGGACTGCGCCAACTTAGGCGCGATGGCATGCTTTTATTGCTAGTGCCACTACCCATTGTCCTGGGAGCGTTCAATAAATATTTGTTACCTATCTTGAATGATTTTATAATTGATAGGTTAAACATTGATTTATCGCCTTATTTTTATGGTAGTGATATGCTTTTTATTATGCTGGCACCGCTTTTTACGGTGATGATTAGCGTTTTCTTAATGTTTGATGAACGCGATGAAGGTACCGCGTTATATTATAGTGTAACACCGGCGGCAGGTTATCATTATCTTATTGCACGACTTCTTTTGCCGCTGGCTGTTGCATGGTTAATGACCGCAATTGTCGCCGTTTTTTTTAGTAATCAGGTGATGACAATATCGAGCGCTTTACTGTTTTCGCTATTGGCTGTTTCGCAGGGGTTGATTATGGCGCTGCTAGTCTTAAGTTACGCCGACAACAAAGTCGAAGGATTGGCGCTGTTAAAAGTCGTCAATCTTACACTTTTTGCATTTTTACCCACCTGGCTTTTAGCTGCACCAATTAAGTACGCCTTTGCTATATTTCCCAGTTTTTGGTTGGGTGAGATATTTAGATATCGAGATGATTGCTGGTTAAACTGCGTGCTCGGCCTGACTTGTTGCACAATTTGGACAATCCTACTCTTCAAAAAACTAGCGTCTAAATATTAACCCCCAAATCAGTCGATGAATATACCGAAACTGGCGTCGCTGACAATTGCCTTGCTTGTCATGTCGAGCATCGTCGAGACATCTCGATTTTAGCATTTTTGCATGACTGCGCCTTGTCGACGCCTATGGCGATTCGGCAGGGCGCTTTTGCTTTTCGCTGGTTCCGCCACCATCTTTTGGGTATAAAGAATGTAATAACTACCCTAGATTGTTCACGCCAGTGTGTGAAAATCGTTAAAAGATTTGTAAATAGGTGCTTTATAAAAATTTGAGGCGTACCGAATGAGAGTACGGTGAAAATTTTTAGGGAGCAGATATTCCAAAGGTTGATGCGATTTTTGTGTAGTGGTGTGAATATTTTAGGGTTTTATCATCGCGGAGGCGTTTATGAAAAAGATAATGATTTCGACATTGGCGATGCTTATCATTTTAGTGGGGTGTAATGTGAAGACAAAAGAGTTAATTAAAAAGAATAGCGATGTTGTGGCGAGCAGTGATAAGATAAAGCAGAGCGAACACTTGCCGGCCAATCCCAATTTGGCGATCGATTTTAATCAGAGCAAATTAAAGAAAATATATCTGGCGGGCGGCTGCTTTTGGGGACTTGAGGCCTATTTAGAGCGCATTTACGGCGTTTATGATTCAGTCAGTGGCTATGCCAATGGCAATACCGAAAATCCCAGCTATGAGGATTTGGTTTACAAGGGCTCGGGCCACGCCGAAACGGTCGAAGTGACTTATGATCCCGCAAAACTCGATCTCGATATACTATTGCGTTACTATTTGCGCGTCATCGATCCGGTCAGCGTCAATCGACAGGGCAACGACAGCGGTGTACAATATCGCACCGGCATATATTACAGCGATGAAGCCGACTTGCCGATTATCGAAGCGCGCATTGCCAAATTGCAAGCTGAATGCAAGGCGCCGGTTGCGATTGAAGTAGAGCCGCTACAGCACTTTTATAAGGCAGAGGAGTACCATCAGGACTATTTGGAGAAGAATGCCGGTGGTTACTGTCATATCAATTTATTTTTAGTGGAAGAAGTCATCATTAATCCAAAACTTTACAGCGTGCCGGACGACGCGGCGATTAAGGCAAAACTATCTGAATTGCAATATCAGGTGACGCAGAGTTGTCAAACCGAATCGCCTTTTAGCAATGCCTATCACGATACCTTTGAGTCCGGAATATATGTCGACATCGTCTCTGGAGAGCCGCTCTTTTCTTCCGTCGATAAGTTTGAATCGGGCTGTGGTTGGCCGAGCTTTAGCAGACCGATAGATCCCGAAGTGGTCACCTATGTCGACGATTTTAGTTTGGCTATGGCGCGCACTGAGGTGCGCAGTAGGGTGGCGGATTCGCATCTCGGGCACGTTTTTAACGATGGGCCAATCGAGAGTGGTGGGCTGCGCTATTGTATTAACAGTGCCGCTTTAGAATTTATTCCAAAAGAAAAATTAGCCGAGCGCGGCTATCAATTCTTGGTGCATACGCTCGACTAAAAAGCGGAGTGCAGTTTTTAATTGCGACCGCGTTTCACTGTCATCTCGACCGCCTCGTCTTTGTCATGTCGAGCATCGTCGAGACATCTCGCATTTGATTTTGCTTTCCGCTTTCTACTGGTTTTTCGTGCCGCAATTTAAAGTGCCAATAAAGCCAAGTGCGGAATCGCTTTCTACCGTCCAACGGATTACTGTTTATCATCTTTCTTCTTTTTCTTAAACGGCAACTTAAAGTGCATTTTGCGCTTTTTGATGAGCAAGACGACGACGATGATAACGGCGATTAGGACGAAGTTTTCAGCGACGAACAGCAGTAGGCTTTCAAGGGCGTATTGTGTATTTTTCAGACCATTTTGGAATGATTTCGTCAATTTTCCGGCAAAACCCTGTTTCTGTTGGTTTTTGGCCTCTTCTTTTTTGACTTCGAATAGCTCGATGGTCACAGTCGAATAGTTTATCAGATCGTCGTATTTTTTAAGTGTGCCGGTCAGCGACTCGATTCTGTATAAAACATCTGAGAGCGATGCTTCGAGCGCGATAACGTCTTCGATTTTTTCGGCTTTTTCAAGTAAGGCTAGCAATCTTTGTTCTTGAACGCGCAGCGTCTTAAGGCGCGATTCGGTGTCAAAGTAAATGTCGGATACATCTTCAATACCAGACTGATTATTTCTAACAAAGCCAATATCATTCATTTGCAATAATAAGTCGTCGTATTTGTCATGTGGTACGCGGATTACAAATGAGGCGCGGTGTAGATCTGTTTCGCGATCTGATCCGCCCCGTATTCGGTAGTCTTCAATATAGCCATTGGCATTTTTCGTTATGCGGTAAATGGCGTCGACGCTCTCTTGGTAGCTTTCTGTTTCAATCGACATGCTGCCGCGTTTAATGACCTTGCGATTGCCGTAGTCAAATTCGCCTTTTGCACCTAAACCAGCACTGCCAATGCCGCTATTTTGATTGGCTGCGCGAGACTTTTCTTCTGCCATAGCCTTCTCTGCTTCATTCGCCGCCATCGTTTCGGGCATAGCCATATCAGATGCGACGGATTCATCGTATTTAGAGCTACTGCAGCCACTTGCGACGAGTGCGAGCGCTAATAATACTATAATTACTTTTTTCATGTAAGCCTCCTCGGAAACGGATTGAGCCTAATTCCAGATTATTTACGCATTGGCGTATGTTGTCGGTTAAAGTATAGCACATAATTTTATTATTGAAAGTGTCAATGTTGTTAAACAATTTGCTAATGTGTTATAATGGCAGAGGGGAAAACCTATTTACATTGTTGGCTAAATCATAAATGGGAGCAAAGATGATCGATCAAAGAATAATAGATAAATTAAAGCAATTTTTACCCGCCGACTGCATTTACGTCGACGCGCCGATGTCGCACTATACCTCGTTTAAAATTGGTGGACCGGCCGATTTGCTGTTGACGCCGACCAGCGTCGAGCAAATCTGTGATGCCTATAATTATTTGAAAGCAGAGCAGATAACAATTACGTGGCTCGGCAACGGCAGCAATGTCTTGGTGTCCGACGCGGGCATACGCGGTGCTGTCATCGTACTCAGCGAACACTTTAGCGATGTTGAAGTATGCCAAAAAAATCTTAGAGTACAAGCCGGTGCGCGCCTTGCCGACGTGTCGAAAGTGGCATTGGCACACAATCTTACAGGTTTTGAATTTGCCGACGGCATACCGGGGACGATTGGCGGCGCGGTCTTTATGAACGCCGGTGCCTATGGCGGCGAAATGAAACAGGTCGTAGAGGAAGCGACAGTTTTGAAACCGGATGGTACAATTGACCATTTAAACGTAGACGAATTGGACTTTCGCTATCGCGGCTCCGCCATTCAAGATCGAGGATATATTGTATTAAATGTCAAATTAAAGCTTAATAATGGCGCTAAAAATCAGATCGAGGAGGCGATTGACGACCTCATGCAGCGCCGTCGGGACAAGCAGCCGCTCGATTGGCCGTCTGCCGGGTCGACTTTTAAAAGACCGCCTGGCCACTACGCCGGCAAGCTCATTGAAGACGCCGGTTTGCGCGGCGTGCGCTTTGGCGATGCCGCAGTCAGTGAAAAGCACTGCGGCTTTGTCGTCAATTTGGGCAGTGCAACCTGTGCAGATGTGATGACTTTGATTGCCTTTATTCAAAAGACCGTACGCGATAAGTTTGGCGTCGAGCTGGAAACAGAAGTGCGCCGGCTTGGCGAAGTCGAGGGGGCGAAATGGATATAAAAATTATTACCGGTTTATCCGGTGCCGGCAAGTCGACGGCGATAAAGAGTTTAGAAGATATTGGCTACTACTGCATTGACAATTTGCCGCCCGCACTGATTATGCAGTTTGTACACATGTGCGAGTCTTTAAAGCAGCCAATCGATAAGGTCGCCTTGGGTATAGACGTGCGCAGCTACCCCTTTTTTGACGATATCGAACAGAGTTTACAGTGCTGCGCAAAACAATACGACAAGTGCGAGATTATTTTTTTAGACGCCTCTGATGAGGTTTTAATCAATCGCTTTAAAGAGACCAGACGGTTGCATCCGCTGAGCGTTTCCGGCGTGTTGAGCGAGGGCATTGAAGTAGAGCGCCAAAAAATGGCGAGCATTAAAAATATGGCGTCGCAGGTGATAGATACCAGTAAGATGAACGGTCATCAACTGCGTCAACACATTAAGGTCAACGTATTGGGTAAGGCCGTTGATAGGGCAATTGCGATTACCTTTCAGTCATTTGGTTTTAAGAATGGCTTGCCCCTGGATAGCGATTTACTGTTCGATGTCAGGTTTTTGCCAAATCCCTACTACGACATTGCCCTACGCAATTTAACCGGCAATGACCAGGCGATTAAAGATTATGTCTTTCAATGGCGCGAAACCCATTTGTTTTACGATAAATTAACCGATATGCTCGATTTTTTATTGGCGCAATACATTAAAGAGGGCAAAAATCAATTGACTGTTTCGATAGGTTGTACTGGTGGCAGACATCGCTCCGTTGCAATTTGTAATCAGCTGGGTGCCGATTACAGTGCGCGCGGCTACATGCGAACGATTGTACATCGCGATTTGAAATGAGGCGACATGAATAAGCAGGCGACAAAAGTAGTAGTAATTGGCGGCGGTTCCGGCATCAGCGTCATCTTGCGCGGCTTAAAACAATATACTGAGCACATTTCGGCAATTGTTACCGTAGCGGATGACGGCGGTAGTTCGGGCGTCATTCGAGAAGACCTCGGCATGTTGCCGCCGGGCGATATTAGGAATTGTATCGTGGCGCTTTCCGAAGCCGAACCGCTGATGGCGAGATTGATGCAATACCGTTTTAAGAGTGGCCAGTTCGCCGGTCATTCGCTCGGCAATATGATCATCGCCGGGTTGACCGATATGCAGGGCAGTTTTGAAGAGGCGCTCGCCAACATTCACGATATCTTTGCCGTAACGGGCAGGGTTTTGCCGGTATCGCTCGACGATATCGTTTTATACGCAAAACTTAAAGACGGCAACATCGTGCGCGGCGAATCCAATATTCCCAACGTCGTCAGGTGGAATAAGTCGGCAATTGATGAAGTCTTTATTGAACCGACCAATGCCAAAGCTTATCCGGAAAGCGTTGCGGCGATTCTAGAGGCCGATTTGGTTTTGATTGGACCTGGCAGCTTGTATACCAGTATTATGCCCAGTCTTTTGATGCCCGAAATTAAATATGCCCTACAGCAGACGTGCGCTAAGGTCGTCGTATCGATGAATTTAATGACCCAGCCGGGCGAGACAGATCGTATGTCGGTAGGCGATCATTTAGAAGTCGTTTGTGGACAAATTGGAACGCGACCAATTGATTATTTACTCGTCAACAGTCAAGCGATAAGTGTCGCTGCACGGCAACGCTACGCGGCAAAAGGGGCGCATTTACTGGAAATTAGACCGGCGGAACGCAGTTCGATTGAAAGTTTTGGCATAACGGTAGTGGAAACTGAACTCTTGGAGGAGTGCGCCGGCTACGTCAGACACGACGCTGCTAAATTCAGTCAGTGCGTGCTAAACTTAGTCGATACAGTGCGTTATATTCCGCACGCAAAGTATTAATCCCCTTTTTATTGTTTGTCATTTGGGTTATAATATATGGTAAGACTGTGCATTTAGGTCTGTCATTCCGAGCGCCTTCGAGGCATCTCGTTCTTAGACCCGAGATTTTTCGATTGCACTAAAAATGACATAAATGTAAGTCCATGTGAAAAGAAGGAGGATAAAATGAATTTTTCAAAGGCAGAACCTTACAAGATCAAGATGGTGGAACCGCTCAATATCATTTCGCGCGAGGCGCGTGAAAAGGCCCTAATTGAGGCCGGTTACAATCCGTTTTCACTAAAGGCCGAAGACGTTTACATCGATTTGTTGACCGATTCTGGTACCGGTGCAATGAGCGACAGGCAGTGGGCGGCCTTGATGATGGGCGACGAATCCTATGCCGGTTCGCGCAGTTTTTACAAACTGGAAAAAGTCGTCAAGGACATTACCGGCTATAAGTATGTCATCCCGACGCACCAAGGTAGGGGCGCCGAGCAAGTGCTTTTCCCCAATCTGCTCAAAAAGCCGGGCGATTACATCATTTCTAATATGCACTTCGACACGACTAAGGCACACGTCGAAATCGCCGGCGGTCGCGCCGTCAATACAATTGACGAGATCGCCTTTGACACGCAGACTTATCATCCTTTTAAAGGCAACTTTGACCTCGCTAAAACTGAGCAGTTTATCGTCGAAAAGGGTCCTGAAAACGTCGCTTGTATCGTGATGACGGTCACTTGTAACTCGGCGGGTGGACAGCCGGTATCAATGGAAAATATGCGCGGCGTCAAGGCGATTGTCGATAAATACGGTCTTAAATTGTTTATCGATGGCGCTAGATATGCCGAAAATGCCTATTTTATAAAAATGCGCGAGGCCGGTTATGAAGATAAATCGCTGCGCGAAATCGCCCGTGAAATGTTTGATTTAGCCGATGGTATGGCGATGAGTGCCAAGAAGGATGGACTCGTCAACATGGGCGGAATTTTGACCTTTAAAGACGACGAAGCGCTCTATACGGCCTGCCGTTCCACTTGTGTTCCAATGGAGGGTTTCCCGACTTATGGCGGTTTGTCAGGACGCGATATGGAAGCTTTGGCAGTTGGCTTGGACGAGGCGTTAGAAGTTGAATTTCAAGAGAGCAGAATTGGTCAAGTGACTTATTTGGGCGAAAAATTAAAGGCCGCCGGCGTCCCCGTTCAGTACCCGATTGGCGGACACGCCGTATTCGTAGACTGTAAGAAGATGTGCCCGCACATTCCCTATCATCAGTTTCCGGCGCAGGCCGTCTGCAATGCGGTGTATTTGGAGTCCGGTGTACGACCGGTTGAAATCGGTTCATTCTTACTCGGTCGCGATCCCGACACGGGCGAAAACTTAGAGTCGCCGCTCGAATTGATGCGCTTGACGATTCCGCGTCGCGTCTACACCAATAATCACATGGACGTCGTCGCCGAAGCAGTTATTGCGGTCATGAAAAAAGCCGAAACGCTCAAAGGATTCACATTTGACTACGAGCCGGCAGTTTTAAGGCACTTTACAGCGCGTCTAAAGCCGGTTGAATAATTTAGTTAAGCTTATTATTAAAGTCATCTCTCTGCAATGGGAGGTGACTTTTGCTTTTTTGTCATTTCCATTTTGGCTGCGTGCTATATTCGAAGTGCAGTCAGCAGAGACAGTGTATTTTAGTGTCTGGAATGGATAGGACATTCTACCTTTTTGATCGTTTTGATTGGCTAAAACTATTCAATGTGTTATACTATTTGAGTAGGAAAAAATGTAATATTTAGGTGATTGAATTGAAGATATCGACCAGTGCAGGTGGCGTGGTATTCTTGGATAGTACGATGTTATTATTGATGAAGACCAATGGCGATTGGGTGCTACCGAAGGGCAGAATTGAACAAAATGAACACAGAATGCAGACGGCGCTACGAGAAGTATTGGAAGAGGCCGACGTTAGAGCTACAATACATGAGTATTTGGGCACGATTAACTATCAGTTTTACAATACGTGGAAAAATAACGAAATGACCAGTAAAACGGTACACTGGTATTTGATGACGACGCGCTCCAAGCACTGTTATCCGCAACGCGAGGAGGGCTTTAAGCTGGCAAAGTTTATCGCCATTGATGACGTCTTGCCAATGGTGCGTTATGACGATGAACGCAAAATTGTCAAAAAGGCAATTGCGCTCTACAAACGAAAGTTTTTAAACAAAGAGTAGTTGGAGTCAAAAATATGTCGTATGCATCGGGAATAAAAACGACAATTTCTGAACAAATATCAGAAAGTCGCCCTCAACAGCGGGCCGAATTGTCGGCTTTGGTTAGATCTTGTGGCACTTTGCACATTCGCGGCGGCGGTGGCTTGGCGCTCAGCATTCTAACTGAAAATAAAGCGGTTGCCGATTTGATCGTCACGCTATTTCAAAAAATATATCAAAGGTGCGTTGCGTTACACAGTGCGGCGCAAACATCGCTCAACAAGCGTACAGTTTACGAGATTATCGTAGATGATGTGCGCGCAAATTTAGTTGAACTCGGCATCGTAGCGGATGAGCAGTCGTTTCAATTGTTAGATGACGTACCGGACTTTGTCTTTTCCGATAACGCCAATATCCGGGCCTATATTCGCGGCATGTTTCTGGGGTCGGGGTCAATCAACGACCCAGCCAAATCGTATCATTTAGAATTTGTCGTCACTTCAAAGTACTTTGCAGAGCGCTTTATGCAACTGTTGAAGGCATTTGATCTATCGGCAAAAATGCTCGAACGCAAGAGTCACTTCGTCGTGTATATTAAAGATTCTGACCAAATTGTCGATATACTTAATATTATCGGTGCGCACAGCTACCTGCTCTCTTATGAGTCTACGCGCGTCGCCAAGGCGATGAAAAATCACGTCAATCGAATCGTCAACTGCGATACTGCGAATGTGCGCAAGATGATGGCCGCCTCCGAACAACACATTGCGGCGATTGAGACGATCGATCGCATTATTGGATTGGATGAGCTACCGGAGTCACTTTACCAGATAGCGCAACTAAGACTGGAAAATCGCGTGATGACGCTTAGCGAGCTAGGTGAGTTGTTGACGCCGCCAATCAGCAAATCGGGCGCCAACCACAGAATGAAAAAGCTGATAAAGATAGCCGATAAACTAAAGGCAGAAAAAAGACTAAATAATATTGGTTAGACAATTGGTAAGAATATGAATCGATTAATAGTAATTTTGATGGCCTGTTTGGCCGTGCTTATGACGGGGTGTGAAAAAACTGCCGATTCCAATGAAAAAGCTTGGCAGCGCATCGCCGATAGCGCGCAGGGAACGGCGGTAACTTTTTATACTTGGACGGAAGATCAGGCCGCCCGACAGTGGTTTGAACAGTCGGTTAGCGGCAGTGTTGCGCGCGCGCACGGCATTGATTTCAAAGTCGTCAAATTGCCATGCGATCAGGTGTTTGACTTGCTGCTCGAAGATAAACAAAACGACAGAAGCGTTGGCAAAATTGATTTATTGTGTTTGAATGAAGCTGAATTTATTAAATTTCAACAAAAGGGCTTGTTATATGGGCCGTTTGTCAAAAAAATCTATAATTATCAAGCGCATTACTATGAAGATGATCTCAATTGTACCTATATCGGTGTCACGCCAAGCGATGGCTATTTAGTGCCCTTCAACATGAAGACGCTAAATTATTTTTATGATAAAGACATCGTCTTTGATCGCTTGAATTCGTTGACAGCACTGGCTGAGTTTCTGGAGAAAAACCCCGGGAAATTTACTTATCCGGAACCGTCTGACCCCGTCGGTGGCGCCTTTGTGCGCTCTGTAATATTAAACTTTTCACCGGTGAAATCCTTTGTCAACGCCGAATTAGACGATGCTCAGTTGGCAGAATTGATTGAACCTGGGTTGTCTTATTTGCAGTCGATTTCAAAAAATCTATACGCCGGTGGCGAAACCTATCCGCAGACGGCAAAGGAAATGGACAATTTGTACGCCGAAGGCAAGACGTTGATTACTATGTCTTATGATTACATGCACGGCGACACGATGTCGGGGCAGTCGATTTTTCCGTACGGTACCTATCCATTGTTTTTAATGAAACAAAATGTCAATAGAGTAAATTATTTGGCAATTCCCTTTAACGCCGCCAATAAGTCGGGGGCGATGGCAACGATAAACGCCATCATTGGCAAGGAATTGCAAATGGAAAAAGTATACAATCGAGATTACCGCGGATTGCCGGCCTATAGCCCCAACATCCTGCAATCTTCGCTGCGCAGTCAATTAAATCAGATTATACAAAAGCGTACAGTTGCAGATATTGCCATGTTGATGGAATACGGCGTACACGATATTCCAGAAAAATACCACGCCGCAATCGAAACCGCGTGGCAGAGCAAAATGCAACCCGAACAATAGGGAAGAAATATGTCCTTTGTACATTTACATTTACATACTGAATACAGTTTATTAGACGGCTTTGCCCGCATCGATAAATTGTTTGAAAAAACTGCCGAGTTGGGCATGGACGCCGTCGCGATTACCGATCACGGCGTCATGTTTGGCGCGGTCGAATTTTATAAGAAGGCACGTGAGAAAGGCATTAAGCCGATTATTGGCTGTGAAGTTTACCTGGCGCTGCGAGAGATGAAAGATAAAGATCCGGCGCGCGATAAACAGCGCAGCCATCTTATTTTGTTGGCTGAAAATCAAATCGGCTATCGCAATTTAATCAAATTGGTGTCGCGTGCCTTTACCGAGGGCTTTTATTATAAGCCGCGCATTGACAAGGCCTTGTTGCGCCGCCATAGCGAGGGCTTGATTGCACTCAGCGCCTGTCTGTCGGGCGACGTGCAGCGCGCCTTAAATTACAATAATTACCAAGAGGCAAAAAGGCTCGTCGAAGACTATTTGACGATATTCGATCGCGATCACTTTTACTTGGAACTGCAAGATCACGGTTTGCTCGAACAGAAGAAAATCAATAAAATGCTCGTTAAACTGGCGGCCGAGCTAAATGTCGAGCTGGTCGCCACAAACGACGTCCACTACATCGATAAGGCCGATGCCAAAACGCACGACGTCCTATTGGCAATTCAGACCGGCAAGACGCTTTACGATAAAGATCGGATGCGCTTTCCGGCCGAAGAATTCTATTTGAAGTCGCCTCAGCAAATGGCGGCGCTCTTTCCCTACGCGCCGCAGGCGATTGAAAACACGCTCAAGATAGCAGCTCGCTGTAATTTCTGTTTTGACTTTGAGAGCAGGCATTTACCGGCTTTTAAGCCACCTGCTGGGCAGTCTTCGCGGGATTATTTAATCGCCCTTTGTCGGCGCGGCGTCGCGCGCCGCTACGGCGACGATAAGGAGGCAATTGAGCGCCTAAAGGCAGAACTAAAAATCATTTTTGAAATGGGTTACGAAGACTATTTTTTAATCGTATGGGACTTTGTCAACTACGCCAAAGCGCGCGGCATATTGGTCGGGCCATGTCGCGGCAGTGGCGGCGGCAGCATCGTAGCCTATTGTTTGCAAATTACCGATGTCGACCCCTTAAAATATCAGTTGATCTTTGAGCGCTTTTTAAATCCAGAGCGCATTACAATGCCCGACTTCGACATCGATTTTCAAGACGATAGACGGGCTGAAGTAATCGACTATGTGGTCGACAAGTACGGTGTCGATCACGTTGCGCAAATCATTACATTTGGTACAATGGGTGCGCGCGCTGCGATTAGAGATGTCGGCCGCGTGTTGGGCATGTCCTACGGTGAAGTCGACGTCGTCGCCAAGGCGGTTCCCTTTGTACTGGGCATTACGATTGAGCGCGCTTTGCAGATGAACGAAAAGCTGCGTGAAATGTATCGCAATAAGCCCGAAGTGAGGCGTTTAATCGATACGGCCAAGGCGCTTGAAGGCATGCCGCGGCACGCCTCGACCCACGCTGCAGGCGTCGTCATTGGAAAAAGGCCGATTGACGATTACGTACCGCTTTACTTGCACGATAACAATATATCGACGCAGTACAGCATGGATTTGTTGGAACAGTTAGGGCTGCTAAAGTTCGATTTTTTGGGTCTTCGCACGTTGACCATCATTAAAAATGCCCTGCGCTTAATCGAACAGACCAGCGGACGTAAAATTGACCTAGAACAGTTGCCCATCGACGACAAAGCAGCCTACAAATTGATTGCAAGAGGACAGACACTCGGCGTATTTCAGCTCGAATCAGCGGGTATGATTCGTTTTATGAAAGCGCTAAAGCCGACCGAAATCGAGGATATCATCGCCGGTATTTCACTCTATCGGCCCGGTCCAATGGATTCGATTCCGACTTATATTAAAAATAAAAACGACCCAACCGGCATTCGCTATTTGACGCCACAATTAAAGCCGATTTTAGACGTGACCTACGGCTGCTTGGTTTACCAGGAACAGGTTATGGAAATCGTGCGCAAACTCGGCGGCTACAGTTATGGTCGCTCCGACTTGGTGCGCCGCGCAATGAGTAAAAAGAAAATGGACGTCATGAAAGAGGAACGTCGTCACTTTGTATACGGCTTGAACGACGAACAGGGCAATGTCGTCATCGCCGGCTGCGTTAGAAATGGCATTTCGGCAGAGGTTGCCGAAGCGATTTACGACGACATGCTGGACTTTGCAAAATACGCCTTTAACAAGTCGCATGCCGCCGGCTATGCCATTATCGCCTATCAGACGGCCTATTTAAAGGCGCATTATCCGTTGGCCTTTATGGCGGCCTGCATGACCGCAAGCATGGGTTCGCACAAAAAGATTGCGCAGTATATTAAAGCTTGTAGGGATATGAAGATTGCCGTTTTAGCCCCCGATGTAAACCGTTCACAAGGCGAATTTAGCGTCGAAGATGGCGCCGTGCGATTTGGCTTATATGCGATTAAACACGTCGGCAAAACGATTGTTGCCAATTTACTGGAAGAGCGGCGCGCGGCTCAATTTAAGAACTTTGAAGACTTTTTAAATCGCTTATCAGCGCGCGAACTCAACAAAAAGGCGATTGAAAGCTTGATTAAAGCGGGTGCACTGGATGACTTTGGCGAACAGCGCTCAGTATTGCTGATCAATTACGAAAAACTAATCGACAGCATTCAACAAAATCGCCGCCACAACGCCGCCGGTCAGTTGAGTTTGTTTGACGAAATCGACGAACTGGAAAAGCCTACTTTTAACTATGCGCAAAGCAATCCGCTCAGTAGATCCGATCGTTTAAACTTTGAAAGAGAAGTGTTGGGCGTATACGTCAGCGGTCATCCTCTGGACGACTATCGCACGGTAATCGACCGCATTAGTACCATTAGCTCGGCAGATTTAGCGGAAGCGGAAGAACAGGCCGATTACAGTGTCGACGGTCGGCGCCATCAAATGGCCGGTTTAATAACGCGCATCGTCGAAAAGGGTACCAAAAAAGGTGGCAAGATGGCCTTTATAACGCTACAAGACTTTTACGGCGAAATCGAAGTCGTCGTGTTTAGTCGCGTCTTGCACAGTTATCGGCCGCATATCGCGCGCGATAAAGTCGTCGTCATCAGCGGCAGCGTCAGCCTAAAAGAGGATGAATCGGCATCGTTTATTGTTGATGTCATCAAGCCACTCGACGGCGCTTTGACAGTGCGTGAAGGCGAGGCGCTTTACGAGGACCACAGAGTCAAGCTAATCTATTTGCGGGTAGAGTCGTTGACAGCTGATCATCAGCACTTTTTGGCGCAGTTAAGTCAACGTCATAAGGGCAGTGGACAGATTAAAATATATCAGACTGATGGCGCTAAAGTCGTCATTTATAAACGCGGCGTCAATATAGAACAGCCTTTAATCGATCGATTAAAGCAGTATTTTGGCGCCGATAACGTGCGCTTAATCGACAAATAATCGACAACCGGATTATAGTGGTTAAAGCCAGCGATTTATGGTATAAATTACAGTGTATGAGAGCATTCGATTGTGCGATCGCAGCGCACCATTCGGATATAGGAGGAATAAATGAAAAAAACTAAAATAGTCTGTACAATTGGGCCGGCCAGCGAATCGCGTGAATTGTTTAGCGATTTGGTCAAAGCGGGATTAAACGTGGCCAGATTAAACTTTTCGCACGGTACGCAGCAGGAACACCTCATCAGAATCAATATGATAAAATCGGTGCGCGAGGAATTGGGCGAGCCGGTTGCAATTCTACTCGATACTAAGGGGCCGGAAATCAGACTTGGTAAATTTGCCGAACCGGTTGAGCTAAGAGAAGGCGATTTATATACGTTGACGACCGATCAGTATTTGGGAGATGCTCAAAAGTGTACGGTTTCCTATGCGGGCTTGCCGCAAGACGTCGAGATCGGCGATAAAATATTGATCGACGACGGTTTGGTTGAATTAGAAGTCATCGCCGAACCGACCGACAAGGAAATCAAATGTCAGGTCAATAATAGCGGCGTTATCAAGAGCAATAAAGGTGTAAACGTGCCCGGCGTGAAGATAAATTTACCGGCACTCACGGCAAAAGACATTTCCGACATCGAGTTTGGCATTGAGCAGGGCATTGATTTTATTGCCGCCTCGTTTATCCGCAAGGCCGCCGACGTCTTGGCGATTCGCGAAATACTGGAACGCAATGACGCCTACGACATTCACATTATCTCTAAGATAGAAAACCAGGAAGGCGTCGAAAACTTAGACGAAATCATTCGCGTTTCCGACGGTTTAATGGTCGCGCGCGGCGACCTCGGCGTAGAAATTCCGGCCGAGCGCGTGCCGCTGGAACAAAAAAGTATGATCAACAAGTGCAATATGGCCGGCAAGCCAGTGATTACTGCAACCCAAATGCTCGATTCGATGATGCGCAATCCGCGTCCGACAAGAGCCGAAACGACCGATGTCGCCAATGCTATTTTCGACGGTACAGATGCCATTATGTTGTCCGGTGAAACGGCCGCCGGTAAGTATCCGCTGGAATCAGTGGAGACGATGGCGACGATTGCGCGCACAGCTGAAGGGGCAATCGACTATGAAACCGTGATGATGAATCGCCGCAAAAAGAGAGTCGACGACGTCACCTACGCGGTTTCACACGCCACTGTGACGACGGCGATGGACCTTAAGGCGTCGGCAATTATCGCCGCGACCGCATCGGGCTTTACGGCGCGAAAAATATCGGAAAACCGTCCTAATTCACTTATTATTGCCGCCTGTACAGACGAGGCTGTCAGGCGTAAATTGGCTTTGGTTTGGGGCGTCTATTCGTTTATTATTCCAAGTGAGGAGACGACTGAAGCAATATTTGATGAATCTTTGGCAAAGGCCAGATCGCTCAATTATATCAAAGAGGGCGAAATCGTCATCATCACGGCTGGCGTTCCGGTCGGCATCGCCGGTGCGACAAACTTGATGAAAGTACACTTGGTTGGCGAAATACTGATGAAGGGTCTCGGCATCGGCAAAGAAGTAATATCTGCCAATGTCTGCTTGGCGAGCGATGGCGACGAGGCGCGTCAAAAGATGGTCGACGGTGATATTCTGGTCGCTTATGCAACTGACAAAGACATGATGGATTCAGTTGCTCGGGCAAGTGCACTCATCGTCGAAGAGGGCGGCTATACATCGCACGCTGCAATTGTAGCGCTCAATCTAAACAAACCGGTCATCGTCGGCGCGACGGATGCCATGAAGATTTTTAAGGATGGCCAATTGGTTACATTGGACTCTGAAAAGGGTATTATTTACGCCGGTAAAACCCGCGTATTGTAGGACCTAGATTTCACTGTACTACAGTGCGTCAAGGCGACACCGCAATCGACAATTGAGGGCATAAAACTGACAAAAAAGAGTGTTTGCCACACTCTTTTTGAATTTCTACATCATAGCCCAGATTATTTACAGCGCCCTAAAAACAGTTTGCGACGCGACCTCATTCGGCACGCCGCAAATACTTATAAAGTAACCACTGATAAATCTTATGGCGATTTTTATGCATCGGCATTAACAATCTGGGTATGAAACATTGGCGGCCGCGCTCTTATTTGATATAATTTAAGTCGACGTTAAAGTATTGCGGGCGAACAATTGGCGTGTCAAATGCGAAGTTGCCCAATTTGTTTAATTTAGTTTCTCCTACATAGAGTTCGATGCTGTCGATATCGGGTAGTGTTGTCGCCGATAGCGCGAGGCCTTCGATCAGCGTTGCAGGGTAGTCGGTGCGGTCTTTACAATAGTCATTAAGGGATTGATTGAAACTTAAGCGCAGCGTATTGCCGACGACATTGGCCTGTTCTAACTTTACGTCCTTTGGCAAAAGCGGTGCAATTTCGGCGCGCTTACCAATGCCATAGGGAAATTGATAAGCGCCGATTATTTGTTGAGCTGTTTCACTGGCGCTTTCGCGATTCACGATGTTTTGCGGCAGCCAAGTCAGTTGATCGTCTTGAATTAAGGGCAGATAAACTTGTGCACTTCTATTGACGTCGAATGATTCAGTGATATCTATATTGCCAAAAGCGCGCGATGATTTAGTTTCATCGATGATAAACGAAACCTTATTGACCACTAGGTCGCCGCTAAAGTCTTTGACTGTATTCAATAGACAGCTTAAAGTCTTTTCGGCGACGTTTGGATCGCTAAAATCGGTCAATTGCGAACTGAGCATTTTTAGTTCCAGAGTGCCTGCAGAATACCATATATAACTGATATAGGGAAAGTGATTGCGTTCTGATATGCCGGGATAACGAGGTGTATCGGCAAGCGTATTAATGATTCTTCTAAATCTGTTTTTACCTTCTTTTAACTTTGTGTAGACCGGGTACAGTAAACCACGATCTGAGTTAAAGTATATCGGTACCAGTTCCGAACTAACCGCTGCTGCCGCCAAGCCATTTGGTTTTAAGCTGTCGGCGGCTACAAATTGATAAGTACTCAGTTGTAGCGTTTCGTTCATTAGGGAGACGTTTATAGCTATTTGATTAGACAGAAAAGAACTTTCTCTCTTTACTGACTTTATGTGATAAATGATGCGTTGGGAAAGGTCTTCGACTTCGTAATCAAAGTCTGCCAATGTCAAACTGTGCACAGTGTTGAGGTAGTCGGTCAGCGTACCTTCAACCGACAGTTGTGCGCCTTCGCGCTCGGTCAGCTTTTTTGAGCTGTCAATTGCAAAGCTAAATAAATCTTCAGGATTTTCTAGTTTGGTCAGTACAATCGTGTTTGGTTGAACGACAAAGGGCTCTTCTTCGCGCTCGGTTTCGACGATATTGGACATGTTAAGTGTAAAGATAGATGAATTTATTGGAATGACAAAGGTCGTAATTATCAGTAAAATATAAGTGATTAGAGTAATAAATTTTTTCATAAACCTCACCGAAAAAGGAAATAATCATACGAGATTAGTTAGGCTAAGTTTATTATAGATAAAACTGCTGTAATTTACTAGTGTTTTAGTAAAATTTGGCTAGATTATTCACAATTTTCAACTTTAATTTGTGTTTTTCGGTGCCTGGCACCAAAATGTAATTTATTCGTCTATTATCTTGAGCGCAGTCCAAAGCTCTCGCTTTTTACGGCGCGCGCTAACGACGTTTTAACTCGAAACACAACAAACACAGCAAAATAGAAAATTATTAAAATGGGTAAAATGGAGTAGCCTATATGAAGAGACAAAAAACAGTAGAACTTTTAATAACAGATATCAACGAGCGCGGCGAAGGCATAGGGCGCGTTGATGGCAAAGTACACTTTGTCGATGGCGCCGTGCCGGGCGATTGGGTACGCGTCGAGATCATTCAAGAAAAAAAGGCTTATAACAAGGCGCGCATTATTAAACTCTTACAGACCTCGGAATACAGAATTGAACCGAACTGCCAATTTGCCTATCGCTGTGGCGGTTGTAGTGTGCAGCAAATCGACTATGCGGAGCAGCTTGGCATTAAAGCGGCCTTGGTGCGCGACGCATTAGTGCGTATCGGTGGACAAAAGGACTACGAACAGCGCGACATCATCGGCATGGAAGAACCCTATCGCTATCGCAATAAGGCAATTTTTCCGGCAGCTGAAGTCGACGGCAAGTTAAAGCTCGGTCTCTATAAGCGCGGTAGTCATCAGATCGTCACAATTGATGATTGTCTAATACAAAACGAAATTTGTCGTTCTGTAATAGAAATTGTCGAGCAATGGGCAGCGGATTACTCAATTACAGCCTATAACGAAAAGCGCAGCAAAGGGCAGCTGCGTCATATTATGGTGCGCTCGACTAATCGCGGGCAGCATATGGTCGGCATCATCAGCGGCGTTGAAAAAGTGCCTTATTTAGACGATTTGGTAGAGCGACTCTGCAAAGCAGAGCCGTCAATAATTGGCGTCGTGCAAAATATTAACGCTAGCAAAGGCAATCGCATACTCGGCAAGCAGTATAAAACGCTCTACGGCGCGGCGACTATTGTCGACAGCATTGGCAAAATCGACTACGAACTGTCGATGGCCAGTTTTTTTCAGGTCAATCCCGCACAGACCATCAAACTGTTTAACACCGCAATAGCGTTGGCAGAATTAAGTGGCGAACAGATCGTTTGGGATATTTACTGCGGCGCCGGCAGCATTGCGCTGCAGCTGGCAGGGCGTGCCAAGTGGGTCTATGGCAACGAAATCGTCGCGCAGGCCATCGTCGACGCCAAAGCCAATGCCGCGCGCAATAAAATAGAAAACGTCAGCTTTATCGAAGGTGCGGCCGAGGCAATCGTGCCGACCTGGCTCGACAAATACCCGCGCCCCGAAGTCGTCTTTTTAGATCCGCCCCGAAAGGGCGCCGACCAAAAAGTACTCCAGGCGATCGTCGACATCGCGCCAAACAAAATTGTGTACGTATCCTGTAAACCCAGCACCTTAGCGCGCGATATAAAATATCTCAGCGAAAATGGCTACAGCTTAAAAATCGCAGTACCCGTCGACATGTTTGCCCATACCATGCATGTGGAGTGCGTGGCATTGATGACCAAACAACATATCGACTAAGTTTAAAAGAATTGGTGAAGAATCGCATAAAGTGGATTTTGAGATGTGCCGAGGTGGCGTTAAATTATTTACTTTGCAGTAATGTGATGTCGCTAAAATATTTGAGCTTTGTTAATGTGACAAAAGAACTAATTAAAAAGTTGGATTAATAGAAACTATAAAGGTAACTGTTGTTATTATATGTGGTGGAACTTTTGATATGCTACGCAATAATTGTTATGAGAAGAAGTGGGGTGAATCATATTTTACTAGTAGGGGAGAAGAATATTTTTTACTTAAAAATAAAATTCCCGTTGTAAATTATTTACATCCGCAAGCTAGAATAAATAATAATATGTTGCACTATACGCTTATAGATGCAATAAGAGAAATATTAGAATATCATAACTTACTGCGCAGATAATGAATACTTTGTTTTGCCGTTGATTGTATAATGAAGTTGCGCACAAAGTAAATTAAAGATCGACAAATCGCATTATGAAGGCATTAGATAATACGTGTTGATAGGTAATTAACCAGTTCGCAAACGCATTAATTGTTGTACGAGGAGTACGAAATGAAAAACTATTTAAAAGAAACGAGGATGCTAGACTATAGCAATAAAAACATACAGGCGTTAATTGACAAACGCGGATGGAAAACGCTGGAAAAAGCCGATCGCTTAAAGGCCATTTATAATTTTGTTCGCGACGAAATCAAATTTGGCTATAACAGTGCAGATGATATTGCTGCATCGCAGGTATTAAAAGATGGCTACGGTCAATGCAATACTAAAGGAACGCTATTAATGGCCCTATTGAGGGCAGTCGATATAGCAAATAGAGTGCACGGTTCGACGATAGACAAACGCTTGCAAAAAGGCGCCATCTCCGGTCTATGGTATAAGCTCGCTCCTAAAAACATCGTACATTGTTGGGTGGAAGTATATATAGACGAAAAATGGTATGATCTTGAAGGGGTAATCATTGATAAGGCCTACCTCAATAAACTGCAGCAGAAAAATAAAGAATGCACTACGACTTTTTGCGGTTTTGGCGTGTATACAGATAGCTTTAGCAATCCGCCAATAGACTGGAATTTTAATGATACGTATATTCAAAATAAAGGTGTAAATCAAGATTTTGGCGTTTTTGACAGTCCAGATGAGTTTTATATTGAGCATAAACAAGAATTGAACGTCGTCAAAAACTTTGTTTATAAGCATTTGATTAGACATATTATGAATAAAAATGTCAGTAAAATTAGAGAATAGTCCACTCATATTTGCCATTTTATCTGAATAGTGGCATTTGACTTTACAAGAAATGTATTATATATTTTACGTGTGTGATTAGCATTAAATATAAAACTAAATTATCGTGATGTGAGGAGATATATATGAAGACAATACCACTGCGCAAAGATGTCGATAGAGCACTGACGTGGGATTTGACGGGCCTGTGTCTGGACACGGCCGATTTTAACGTACAATTAAGCGATTGTCAAGTGCGAGCAGAGGCGCTAAATCGCGACTTTTTAGGTAAATTAGACAATGCCGAAAACCTCATAAAGGCCATCAAAAGTTATGCCGAATTAATCGAAAAAATGACTATTTTGGGCACCTACGCGCACATGGCGCTGGACGTCGATATGGCAAATGCCGAAAACTTGTCCAACGATGCGCGCTTTCAAACAGTTTACGCCAATATTCTCAGTGCGGTTAGCTTTATTGAAAGCGAAGCAAAATGCCTCGATATAAAGATTTTAGATGAAGTCAAACGGGATGCGACCTGCAAGGGCTTTGTCGAAGAAATCATCCGAAATAAACCGCATATGTTGGGCGCCGAGGCGGAAAAGGTATTAAAGGCCTTGACCGGCAATTTTATGACGCCTTATAAAGTTTATAATCAGGCTAAATTTGTCGATTTGACTTATCCGGAATTGGAGATTGGTGCCGAAAAAGTGCCGTTTGACTTTGTAACCTTTGAAAACAGCTACGACGGCACTGTCGACACCGCTACCAGACGCAAAGCCTTTGCACTTTTTTCGGAGCATTTGGCAAAATATCAAAACACCTTTGCGACGGCGCTCAATGCGCAAATGCAGCAGGAAAAAGTGATGGCGACACTGCGTGGCTACGATTCAGTTTTCGACTATTTGCTCTTTGAACAAAAAGTGACACGCGAGATGTACGATCGCCAAATCGATAGAATTGTCGAAGACTTGGCCCCGGCGATGCGCCGTTACGCAAAGTTGTTAAAAGCTATTTACGGACTCGACAAAATGACTTTTGCAGATTTAAAACTGCCGGTCGATGCCGAATTTGAGAAGAAATTGAGCGTTGCAGAATCTAAAGAATACATTTTAGGTGCGCTTTCGATTTATGGTGAAGAGTATAAAGACTTATTAGTTCGCGCCTACGACGAGCGCTGGATAGACTTTGCCTTTAATCAAAATAAAGCCAGCGGCGCCTATTGTACTGCGCCTCACGGCGGACATCCCTATGTATTGCTCTCTTGGTCGGGCAGCATGGAAGACGTATTTACTTTGGCGCACGAACTCGGTCACGCCGGACAGGGACATTACTCCAATAAGTATCAAAGCGTCTTTGAAGATTCGCCATCACTGTACATTATCGAAGCGCCGTCGACCCTCAATGAGCTCTTAATGGCTAACTACTTGCTCGGCAAAAATCCCGACGACGCCCGCTTTAAGCGTTGGGTCATTTCCAATATGGTCGGCAAGACCTATTACCACAATTTTGTGACGCACTTACTAGAGGCTCATTTTCAAAGGGAATGCTATAAAATAGTAGACGCCGGTGGCAATCTCAGCGCAGCTGATTACAATCGCTTAAAGCTGGCAACGCTACAAAAGTTCTGGGGCGACGACGTCGAAATGGTCGCCGGTACCGAACTGACCTGGATGCGTCAGCCGCATTATTACATGGGACTCTATCCCTATACTTACAGTGCCGGCTTAACCGTAGCCACAGTTGTCAATCAAAGGCTGTTAAGCGAAGGGCAAGGCGCAATTCAAAACTGGATTGAAGTGTTGAAACTGGGCGGTTCGTTAGCGCCCCAAGAACTGGCAAAGCGCGCCGGCGTCGACGTATCGACCGATGCGCCGCTGAAGACGACAATTGCCTATATCGCTGAGCAAATTGAACAAATTATAGCTTTGACTGAGCAAATATAAAATTCATAAGAAAATTTCACAAAGTTATTGACAATCGATTTCAATAGTGCTAACATTGTTAAAAGTAAATAATTAAAGACAATGACGAAGAATTAGTAGCTGTGCAAAGCGCTAGAGAGAGTCGCCGGTTGGTGAAAGGCGGTAGCGGGGAACACAGTGAATACATCTTTTGAGTGGGGCGCTGAAAACATTTGGTTTACAATCCAATTTTGAGTAGGTTGCCACGGGTACGCCCGTTATAGCGTTAGGGTATCAGAGCGTACCCGATGAGGCTTTGTTCGCGAGGGCAGGGTGAATTGAGGTGGTAACACGGTTAATACCGTCCTCTTCTATGACATATGTAGGAGGGCGGTTTTTTAGTTCTCCGAAACGAGTAAATTATAGAAATGGAGAAAGTGATGAAAAAAATCAAGTTTTTCAGCGGACAGCGTATTCCCATGGAAATGCACAGGGCAAAAGTAGTACAAAAATTGACATTGGTAGACATCGATACCAGAAAGCAAAATTTAGAAGCAGCCGGGTACAATCAGTTTCTGTTAAAGAACGACGCCATATTCTTGGACATGTTGACCGACAGCGGCATGAATGTGATGAGTGATAAACAGTTGGCTGCAGCAATGACCGGTGACGACGCCTATGCCGGTTCGCGTACTTTTTTTGAGCTGGCAGATAAGATAAAGGAAATATTCGACTTTGACTTTTTCTTGCCGGTACACCAGGGCAGGGCCTGTGAGCACTTATTGGCTAGAGTTTTTGTCAAGCCGGGCGACGTCATTGCGATGAACTATCACTTTACGACGACGCGGGCACATATTATGCTCTGCGGTGGCAGCGTTGTCGAACTGAATTTGCCGGATTCGCTCGACAATAGCAGCGCCAATCCCTTTAAGGGCAATTTTGATTTGGATAAGTTGAACGCTCTAATCGCCGAAGTCGGCCCGCAAAAGATGCCCTTTGTGCGCATTGAGGCCGGTACGAATCTGATAGGCGGTCAGCCATTGTCTTTAGAAAATATTGTGGCGGTCGCTAAGATCTGCCGCCAGCACGGTATTTTAACGGTCTTAGATGCCAGTTTATTGCAAGACAATTTATACTTTATGAAAGTGCGCGAGGCGGCCTGTAAAGATATGTCGATTCGCGAAATAACGCGTGCCGTTGCCGATCAAATTGATGTCATTTACTTTTCGGCGCGCAAGCTCGGCTTTGCCAAGGGCGGTGGCATTTGCTTGCGCAGTGCAGAGCTATATGATCAATTTAAAGAACTAGTGACATTGCACGAGGGCTTTTTGACCTATGGCGGCATATCGATTACCGAGTTGGCGTCGATGACACAGGGGCTCGAAGAAACGATGGACTTCGACATGATTAGCCAAGGGCCACAATTTATCGCCTACATGGTCGACGAGCTCGATAAATGCGGTGTACCCGTAGTTAAACCGGCCGGCGGTTTGGGCTGTCACCTAGATGCCAGAGCATTTTTGAGCCACGTGCCGCAAGCCGAATATCAAGCCGGCGCCTTGGCAGCTGCAATTTACCTGGCTAGTGGTGTGCGCCCGATGGAGCGCGGTACGATCAGTGAAGCGCGCAACGAAGACGGCAGTGAACACTTTGCCGACGTCGAACTGGTTAGGTTGGCAATGCCGCGCCGACTGTTCACGCGCAGTCAAATCGACTACGCCGTCGACCGCATTCATTGGCTCTACGAAAACAGGACGCTAATCGGTGGCCTGCGCTTTGTCAAAGAGCCCAAAGTACTGCGCTTTTTTAGCGGTGAATTGGCACCGACCAGCGATTGGAGCGATCGACTCGTCGCCCGATTTAAGGTAGACTTTGGCGATAGTTTGTAATGTATTTCGGTGCCAGGCATATTTCGGTGTCAGGCACACTTTTAAACATTTGTCATCCCGCGTATCGTCGCGGGATTTCACTTGCGCTTTTCTGGGTGCCAGACTCGCTTTTACAAAGTGCATTTCGGTGCCAGGCTCGCTTTTACAAAGTGCATTTCGGTGCCAGGCTCGCTTTTGCAAAGTGAATTTTGGTGCCAGGTATAGTTTTGTAATAAAGTATAGTCCAATGCTATATGCGGATAGCGTATGTAGCATTGGATTTTTTAAAATTCTAATAAAATTCAAGTTTTAAGCGAGTATAATCTATTACGCAACACAATAATTTGCTGTATAATTTAGTTAATCAATCAGAGAATAATAGATGGTGAGGTGGCCAATGTTTACAGATGAATTAATTGTCAGCACGGTGTTTGTAGCCGGAATATTATCTTTTTTCGCACCGTGCACCTATGCGCTTATTCCGGTTTATATTGGCCTGATGACTGATCAAAGTGGCGATTATCGCAGTTATAAAATAGGATTTATAACGATTAAAATAGGCGCAATCCTCAATTCGTTGGCCTTTGTCGCCGGGCTCTCCGCGGCCTTTATCATTTTGGGTTTTGGTGCCGGAATATTGGGTTCAGTGCTATATAGTCCCTGGATTACGACAGTGGGTGGTGCATTTATCGTATTATTGGGCTTACAACAGTTAGAGCTGTTTAAGCTGCCGAGTTTTATAAATTTTAAAGCGATAAGAATTAAGAATAAAGGCGTCGGAATCATTAAAGTGTTTTTAACGGGTCTGGCTTTTAGTTTGGGCTGGACGCCCTGTGTGGGGCCGATATTGGGTGCGGTGTTATTGACCTCAGCGACGTCTGGTCAAGCGCTTTACGGTGGATTTTTAATGGCGATTTACGCTTTGGGGCTGGCGTTACCCTTTATGGTACTTGCGATTGCATCGGGTTCATTGATGGCTCATTTCAGTAAAATGGAAAAGTACCTAGGTGCGATAAAAAAAATTGGCGGTGTAATTATTGTTTTGATGGGATTGGCGCTAATGACAAATCAATTGATAACGGTTAGCGCATGGCTAGAACATATTTTTTAGGAGGGCGAAATGAAAAAATTATTATTGATAACTACCTCAATATTGATGCTCTTGGCTGCCGGTTGCTCAGCAGTGACGGAAGCGCCTAAAGACGAGAAAATGTCGGAACAGATGATGGAAAGCGCAATGATGGAGTCGACGATGGAAAGTGAAATGACGACAGAGTCGACGATGGAAAGTGCAATGACGACAGACTCGACGATGAACGAAGGCGAGATGGCAAGCGATTTCACACTACAAAATTTGAGAGGAGAAACGATAACGCTAAGCAGTTTAAAAGGCCAAAATGTCTATTTAAAATTCTGGGCGACGTGGTGTCCAATTTGCTTGGATGGACTAGCCGATTTGAACAATTTATCCGACGGTAGGCAAGACTTTAAAGTATATACAATTGTCGCGCCTGGAATGGGTGGCGAAAAGAACAGCGATCAGTTTAAGACCTGGTTTGCCGAATTGGGATATCACAATATAGAGGTGTTATTTGATGAAAGTGGACAAGTATTTAGAGATTATCAAGTGCGCGCCGTACCATTTTCAGCCTATATCGGATCAGATGGTGTCGTCGTTGCCAAGTCTGCCGGACATTTCGACAACGAGGTCATCATTGCAAAATTTAGGGAGATAAAGTGATTTAAGCGAGGAGGTGTATAATGAATAAAGTGACGACTATTGTATTATTAATAGTTACCATATTGGTTGCGGTCTACGGTATGTCTTGTTCATCAAGTAGTAAGATCGCGGAACAAATGCCTCAAAAAAATCAAGTAGAACCTAAACAGAGCGATAAATTACCGCAAAATCCCAATCTTAATTTGACTTTTGAAACCGAAAATTTAAGGGAAATACACTTAGCTGGTGGCTGTTTTTGGGGATTGGAAACTTATCTGTCGCGCATCTACGGCGTAAAAGATGTAAGCAGTGGCTATGCCAATGGCAGGACTGAAAATCCGACATATGAAGATGTTGCATATCGCGAGTCGGGGCACGCTGAAACTGTAAAGGTGATTTACGATTCCAAACGCGTCGACTTAGATACGCTACTGCGCTATTATCTGCGCGTGATCGATCCGACCAGTGTCAACAAACAGGGAAATGATGTTGGCGAGCAATATAGAACGGGTATATACTACAATGATTTAGAAGAAAAGGCCATTATTGAAAACCGCTTGGCCGTATTGCAGCAAAACTATGAAAAGGCAATTGCAATAGAAGTCGAGCCGCTCAAGCACTTTTATACTGCCGAAGACTATCATCAGGATTATTTGGAGAAAAATCCGAACGGCTATTGCCACATCAATCTCTTTGCCGTCGAAGACACTTTAATCAGTCCGGTGTTGTACAAAGTGCCAAGCGATGCTGAAATATTAAGTAGTTTAACGGATTTACAGTATCGGGTCACTCAAAATGGCGATACAGAACGACCGCATATGAACGACTATTGGAATCATTTTGAACCTGGAATATATGTTGATGTCGTATCCGGAGAACCTTTGTTTTCCTCTAATGACAAGTTTAAGTCTGGTTGTGGTTGGCCTAGTTTTAGTAAGCCAATCGATCCCGAAGTAGTGAAATATAACGAAGATACCAGCTTTAACATGAAGCGCATAGAGGTTCGCAGCAGGGTTGCCGATTCTCACTTGGGACATGTCTTTGAAGATGGACCAATAGAACGGGGTGGCTTGCGTTATTGCATCAATAGTGCGGCAATTCGCTTTATTTCTCGCCAAGACATGGTGGAACAAGGTTACGGTTATTTGCAAAATGGCATAAAGTGAGGCACAGATGTATAGTATTATGATTGTAGATGATGAGCAATTGATTAGGCGAGGGATTATTTCTCTCGTCGATTTTTCATCGCTAAACATAACGACGATATACGAGGCAAAAAATGGCGAACAGGCACTATCGATATATCGTCAGAACAGGCCCGATTTTATTTTAATGGATATCAATATGCCGCTCAAAGACGGTTTGACGACAGCGCGTGAAATCAAGGAAATTGATCAATCGGTGATAATCGCCATAATCACGGGTTACGATTACTTTCAGTATGCGCAGACGGCCATCAAAATTGGAATAGAAGATTACATTCTAAAGCCGGTTGATAAGCATGACATTTTAAACGCAGTCAACACAATGGTTTCAAAGAAAGCTAAGCGCATGGTGGACGGTGAATTGAGGCAGCTAAAGGCAGCGCAAAGCGACTATAAATTAGATAGCAAAAATGAAATTAGAGATTATATTGAATCTAACATTTATAATAAGTCGCTATCGCTGTCCAGCGTTGCCGCTCAGATCGGCTTTAATAAAAGCTACCTCAGTGGCATCGTCAAACAAATATACGGTATGACATTTCAGAATTATATTACGCAAAGGCGTATGGAACAAGCCAAAATATTGCTTTTGACGACAGATATGAAGAACTATCAGATTAGCGATGCCATCGGCTATGAAGATGTCAACTACTTTGCCACCAAGTTCAAACGCACTTTTAAACTAACGCCCAAGCAATACAGACAGCAGGTGATGAGTAACGGTGAAAACTAATAAATTCAATAAAAATTTAAAGGCCATGAACGTGCGCTTAGCACTTTATTTTTGGCTCTTTTCAATTCTTATTTTGGGTATAGTTTCCTATATTTATTATCAGACTACGATGCAGATTATCGTCGAGCAAGTCGAAGACAATACCCGGCTGTCAATTGAGCAGGCGGCGGGCTATATCGAAAATCACATTGAAAAAATACAAGTGTTGAGCGATGTAATTGCACAGCGCTCCGACATTGTTAAAGCGCTTGAATCTCGTTCCAATATGCGCGATAAGGGACTGATTAACACCTTTGGCACTATTATGCAGAGCGACCAACTAATTCGCTCGATTGCCATATTGTCAAACGACGGTCAATTTATTACCAACGACAGCACTATGTTTGAAATGCTGTCTGAGGATTACACTAAAAAGCAGTGGTATTACGATGCCCTCAACAGTATGCAAATGCCGGTTCTAACCTCGATTCGGCGCGGCGAATTTACAATGGACAAGGATACCTGGGTGATTTCGATAGCCAGGCAGATTACGAGTGAAAATGGCGATCACTTGGGCGTCTTACTGATAGATATTTCTTATCGCTTTATCGAACAGTATCTCGACGCTTTGCGGCTGGGCGAAGCTGGATACAGTTTTGTAATAACCGATCGCAATCAATTGGTTTATCATCGCGATTCCGATTACTTCAACGATGCCCAAAAAATAAATAAGTTAGTCGCCATTTGCGCGCTCGATGCTGGCTTTAGAGATGATATGGATCTCGTCATATTTAAAAGTGTCATCGACCACAGCAACTGGATTCTGGTCGGGTTGTCGTCGCTTAACCAAGCTAAACAATTTAGTCAACAGCTGTCGACGACTGTCATTTTGATTAGCTTACTGCTGACGGTGCTCAGTCTTTTGATTGCAATTATTTTGTCGCGGCGCGTTTCCCGACCCGTTCAGCAACTCGAACAGGCAATTATGGAAACCGGAGAGCGGCTTCAAAAAATAACCGTTGACAAGCGTGCGCCTTACGAAGTGCAATCTTTGACGATTCAATACAATGAAATGTTGACCCGCATCAAAGCCCTAATAGATGATTTAAAGCGCGTTGAAGACATACGTCGAATTGAGAGCATTAAAATGTTACAGAGTCAAATCAATCCGCACTTCTTATACAATACATTGGACACAATTGTTTGGTTGTCGGAATTCGAAGACACGCAAGGTGTTATCGAAGTTACAAAGTCTTTGGGAAATATGTTGCGCATGGGATTAAACGTCGAGCAATCTACCATTTCGCTGTACCGAGAATTGGATTATTTGACAAACTATTTGACCATTCAGCAGTATCGATACGGCGATCGCTTTGATTACAAAATTAGTGGTCAAGCATCCTTAAACGACGTTATGGTGCCCAAACTTATATTGCAACCAATCGTCGAAAATGCTATTTATCACGGTTTTAGCGACTACAAAGAAGGTGGCCTAATTTCAATTGATTACCATAAGCGAGATGATAAATTGATAATTGTCATAAAGGATAACGGCGTCGGCTACGACGATCGCGCTAAAGGTCAACAAAGTGATATTCAGCTCGGCGGCATCGGCCTGGAAAACGTCAACCGCAGAATAAAACTGATTTGTGGTCGTAAATACGGCATTGAAATCACAACGCAGCGCAACGTCGGTACGCTGGTAAAATACACACTACCGCTTAATTAAAGTCGAAATGCGCAACACTGTACAATAGATTCATCTGGTCGCAAGCGTACCGCTCTGAATTGGCACTTTATGCGGTGCTGTCGATATCGCTTAAGCTTTAAAACAATGGGCATAGATATTGTTTATTATAAATAAGATTCGCTGTATTTAGGCAAAGGATTAAAGGGTAATCGACTTTACATTTCAGTGCTAGGCCCACCTTTGTAGGATACCTTGCTGTCACGCCTATCTTTTGGCCTGCTGTCGACAGGCGTGCCAGGCTCAGTTTTGGAGGATACTTTGTCATTTCAATCAACGTGCCGACAGCTCTATTTTACTTTTGGTGCCAGGCCCCGATGCGTATTGATGCCAGGCCCCGATGCGTATTGATGCCAGGCCTCGTTGCGTATTGGTGTCAGGCCTCGTTGCGTATTGGTGCCAGGCCTTGTCGCGTAAAACCCGACTATATATTTTGGTGCCAGACACGTTTATGCCATCCTCGGTGCCGGGTCTATTTTTATAAAATTCATATACGCATTCTTACACTGATCTTTGACCATGTTAAACGATGTTTTTCTTGTCTTCTTTGCAGTATTTAGTT
>PDWI01001201.1_pt1 | contig 41441 bp, 35 predicted proteins | sample 1430891 | NCBI WGS metagenome assembly PDWI01 (sample SAMN01162508, study PRJNA174530) | Oral metagenome, whole genome shotgun sequencing project. | biome: Marine environment; feature: Marine mammal; material: Swab sample of the gingival sulcus; isolation source: swab sample of gingival sulcus... | reverse complement strand
AACATTTGCAACGAAAGGGTCAAAATCTTTGATTTTGGGGTACCCATCAGTGAAACCGTTTGAAGCTTATTATTTTTTGAATCTCTCTATTTAGTCGATATCTAATATCTCCTTAATAAACTAATTAGATGAAAAATGATAAACTATTTTGAGTAGTATTGTAGTAAACAGATATAAAAGGTAGCGATAGAAAATGTTAAATAAACTTTTTAAAAAAGATTTCACACATGAAAATTTTATTCTTGAATTATTATTTCCCACTCCTAAAGAGAAATGGTTAGAAGAAGCGTTAGCTAGTGGTTCTATAGATATTAATCATAAAGATGAAAACGACAATACCTTTTTAATGACACTACTAAAAAAAGGTCATTATAAATATGCAATATGGTTAATTGAACATGGTGCAAATCCTACTATTAAAAATAATGAGAATTTAAATCCAATAGATATTGCTATTCAAAAAGATAAAGTTGAAATAGTCGAAACATTATTAAAATTAAAAAAATTAGATGTAAATCAAAGAGATGAGTATGGAAGAAGTTTATTACAAAATATGGTTGTATCTGGAAATCATAAAATGGCAAGAATACTTATTGAGGGTGGAGCAAATATTAATAATTTGGATAATAAAGGAAAAGATATTATCTATGATGCTTTATCGTATGGGGAACATGGCTTTGTAAGAGAACTACTTACCTACGATGGTATAGAGTTAAACCATATAGATAATGATGGCAACACTATTATGCAACATCCTCAAATAGAGCAAGATGATACACTGGCAAGGGATCTTCTTATAGCGGGAAGTGATCCTACTATTTTAAATGCAAAAGGGGAATCTTATCTTTACAAAACTGCATTAAGAGGAGAAGAAGCTAAAAATATAATCGAAGTTGCTTTAGAACATGGTGCAAATGTAAATGCACGTACTACAACAAATAACTCTATTATGATGGAGATTTTTTTAAGAGCATCAGAAGCAGAAAAAAATAAAAAATATCAAAAAGATCTTTTAGATATTGTTAGTCATATGCTAAAATATGGTGGTGATGTAAATGCTTTAGATGCAAAAGGTGAATCTGGATTATTCAATGTTATAAGAATGCGAAATATTCCACTTATTAAATATTTACTAAAAGCAAATATAGATGTTAATATACAAAATAAGAGGGGTGAAACTGTCCTTGAGAAATTAGTATATACAGGGATGGATCATTCTGCTATTATCAAATTACTTTTACAGCATGGTATCGATCCTACTTTAAAAAACAAAGATGGAAAATGTGTTTATGAAATACTTACAAATCTTATTTTACACCAAGAGAAACAATTATTACTAGAAGATGAAGAGGCATTATCTTTATTTGACCAAGATGCTTTATATATGAATACTGTTCAATTACTTTTAGAAAATGAAAAAATAAAAGAGGGGAAACATTTTATATTAGAGGTATATGATTCTATTGGTGACCCTTTATTTTTTAAACCTCTTATGTATGATAATTTTGCACTTTTTAATCTTTTTATAAAAGCTAAAGTAAATATTCATCAGTTAAATAAACAACATTATAATATTTTCTTTGCATATGTTGTCAAAATATTTGAAGATAATAAAGATAGTCCAAAAGTTTGTAAAAACTTCCAAGATAATATAAGTAGCTTAATAAGTAGGAGAGTTGATAAAGATTTTAAAGACCAGTTAGGATGGACAATTCTTCATAAAGTAGTCTCTACAGAATGTAATATAAAATTATTTAAAATATTAACAGATGTTGTTCCATTTGATTATTATATTTCAGATAACTTGGGAAGAACTGTTATTCATTGTGCTGTATGGCATGATAATTATGAAGTGATAAAAATAGTAAATACTATTTCTCCTGATCTTATAAATATAGAAGACAAATATAGAATCACTCCAATTTACTACGCAGCACTACTAGGCAATCGCTCGCTCGTAAGTCATTTTTTTGACTTAGGAGCTTCTGTTACAACTAGTGGAAAAATTGATGCTAAGGCATTAAAAAAATTTAAACCTATGTTGAAAAATTTACCAAAATTAACAAAAAATGTATCAGATTTAGCTCTTAAACATAGAATGGAATCTCTTATAGAAGAGATCACTTCTAAATTTACTATAAAATAGATGATAAAAACAATTATAGTAACAGGTGGGGGAACGGGTGGTCACTTAAGTGTTGCACGATCTTTTATAGATGAATTTTATTCTCGTGGATATAGAGTTATTTTTATAGGTTCACAAAAAGGGCAAGATAAACAGTGGTTTGAACATTATCCAAAATTATATAAAAGTTATTTTTTCAATACAAAGGGTGTTGTTAATCAAAATTTATTTGGTAAAATCAAATCTCTTTTTATGATACTTAAAGCAGTAATAACATCTATAAAAATAATTCAACAACAAAATGTTTCAAAAGTTATTAGCGTAGGTGGATTTAGTGCAGCACCTGCTAGTTTTGCTGCGATTTTAACAAAAACAGATTTTTATATTCATGAGCAAAATTCTATAGTAGGACGTTTAAATAAACTCACTTCAAAGTATGCAAAAGAGGTTTTTAGCTCCTATTTAAAAGAATCTAAAGTAAAAGATTACCCAATAAATCATAAATTTTTTGAACATGCAAAAATAAGAACAGAGGTAAAAACTATTATCTTTTTAGGGGGAAGTCAAGGGGCAAGTGCAATCAATAATTTTGCTTTACAAATAGCTCCTATCTTAAATGAGAAAGGGATCAAAATTATCCATCAAACTGGAAAAAAAGATTTTGAAAATATTCAAAAAAAGTATCAAAGCTTAGATATAAAGGCTGATGTTTTTGATTTTTCTACGAAACTTTTAGAAAAGATGGATCAAGCAGATTTTGCAGTAAGTCGAGCTGGGGCTTCTACTCTTTGGGAATTAGTAGCATTAGGGATACCAACTTTTTTCATTCCTTATCCATATGCAGCAGCAAATCATCAATATCATAATGCAAAATATCTTACGGAAAACGATTTATGTTTTCTTCAAACAGAAGAAGAGTTAAATAGTGATTTCTTTTTTTCTTGCCTGGAAAAAGATATAGAGGATAAAAGTAGAAAACTTATAAATACTATACATAAAAACGCAATCAAAAATATAGTAGATATCATTACAGAAATGTGATCTTTTCTATAAAACCATTCCAGATAACATGAGTTCCAAATTTCCATCTTCACTTATTTTCTCTTTAGTCCAAGGTGGATCAAAAACAAGTTCTACGCGACAACTATCAACTTTTTCAAGTGATTCTACTGCAGACTTTACTTGATCTAATAATGCTTCTGCTACAGGACAAGCAGGACTTGTAAGTGTCATATCGATTGTAACAGCTATATAATTGTGTGTTTTATCTACAACGACATTATAAATAAGACCTAAATCATAAATATTTACAGGTATCTCAGGGTCAAATATTTTCTTTAATTTCTCTTCAATTATTTGATTTTTAAACTCTTCTTCGTTAAACGGCTCTTCAATATATTCATCCATTTTGACTTACCTCCATAATTTTTTGTATCATCCCTTGTACTCCACTTTGTCTATTTGGTGTAATAATTTCTGTTAATCCCAATTCACTTAAAATATTTATATCAAAATCACGGATCTCTTCTAGAGTTCTATTATTAAAAATCTCTAAAATAATATAGACCAAACCTTTTACAATGATCGCATCACTAGTACCCTTTATATATAATACACCATCTTTTACAGTGGGGACTAGCCATACTTGAGAGGTACAACCTTGCACTAAATACTCATCTTTTTTATCTTTTTCATTAAATGGTTTAAGTTTTTTACCAAGGTCGATGATAAATTCATATTTTTGTAACTCATCATCAAACATCTCTAAATCATCTTTGATACTTTCTATACTCTCTTTAATAGTTCCCATAGTTTAATCCTTTAACATCTCTATAGCTCTTTTTAAGGCAATGATAAATCTATCAATATCATCAAAATCATTATAAAAAGCTAAAGATACTCTTACTGTACCTTTTATTTTTAGCTTATCCATAATCGGCATAGCACAATGATGGCCAACTCGAATAGCAATTTTTTGTTTATCTAGAAGTATTCCAACATCATCATGTACTAAACCTTTTATATTAAAACTTTTATTTGAAATGGAATTTTTAGGAGTGTTATAAAATAGTACATCATCAATCTTTTCTAATTCATTGTGCAAATAGTTATAGAGTTCATACTCTTTATTTTCTATTTTATCATATCCAATCTCATCTATAAATTTTAAAGCTTCGCAAAAGCCAATTACACCGGCTATATTTTGCGTACCAGCTTCAAATTTATAGGGACTATTTAATAAAACTGATTCATTATATGTTACTGTTTTTATTGTTGCTCCACCTGTTTGATACGGTGCAACTTTATCTAACAATTCCTGTTTTATATAAACAGCACCCACACCTGTTGGTGCAAATGTTTTATGTCCCGATATTGCAAAAAAATCACAATCTATATCTTGAACATCTATTTTTGTATGCGCAAGACTTTGCGCTCCATCAATCAAAACAAATGAATCATATTTATGTGCTAAAGAACATATTTTTTTAATATCATGTATAGTTCCAAAAGCATTTGATATATGAGTAACTGATACAAAACTATTTGGATTTTGTTTTAATATTGACTCAAACTCTTCATAATCAAATGTAAAATTATCCTTATATCCTACTACTTCTAGTCCAGCTCCTAAACTTCTTCCTTGCATATGCCAAGGGACTATATTTGAATGGTGTTCAAGGCAAGAGATAATAACTGTTTTAAATTTTTTTCCAAAAGAACTCGCTATAAAGTTTATCGATTCTGTTACCCCTTTTGTAAAAATAATTTCACTACTATCTTTTGCATTAATAAATTTTTGAAGATATTTTCTTGAGTTTTCATACTCTGTCGTTGCTCTATTTGCATCATGAAAATTACTTCTATGTGTATTTGCACAATATTTTGTATAGTATTCTATTTGGGCATCTATAACACTTTGTGGTTTTTGTGCAGTAGCTCCACTGTCAAGATAAATAATATCACTATTTTGGAAACAAGGAAATTTATTTTTATAACTTATATCAATATAACTCATATCAAGCCTTTTACATACTCACTTAAATCTTTATTATCTAAACTTTGATATAACTCATTTTTCAAGGCATTTAAAAGTATCTTTTTTGCTTTTTTCCTACTTATTCCCCTACTTTCTAAATAATAGATACTATCTTCATCTAAATCTCCACAAGTTGCTCCATGACTAGCTTCTAGTTCATCTATATCTATTTCTAAATGGGGATTAACATTGATAAAACTATCATCACTTAATAAAATAGTTTTTGAATTTTGAAATGCTTTAGAGAAACTTGCTGTTTTTTCAACTATTGAAAACAGATTGAGTTTTGCAGAACTTTTTCCACTTAAAAGATTTGTAAATGATATATCACTAAAACTTTTAATTTTATGATTTGTTTTTATATCATATTCTACTTTTGCATCATCTTTTAAATCTATAAGTGCATTTATATTAATACTTGCAGTATCATTTTTAAGTTCGCTTCTTACTCTGTTTATAGAACTTTCAAAATCGAAAAAAAAGATATTTAAAGTTGCATCTTTTCCTAATGTGTTAGTATAATCAATAGTAGAACTATTTTTACTTTTCCCTATTTTTATATAATTAAGTGTTGCATTATTTGCTACTTTTAACTCTCTTTGTAACTCTACATTCATATCAATAACATCAATAATTGTTAAAATCTCATTCTCTTTTACTTCATATAAAGATGTTTTATTGTTTAAATAATGATAGGTATTTACTAAATCTTTTACTTTATTATTTTCCATTTCAGTTTTGGACATCTTCAAGTCCTAAATTAGCAAATCCTTTTTCATCAAGTTCAAGGGCAAGAGAATAATCACCAGTTTTAACAATTTTACCATCTTTTAAAATATGTACAAAATCAGGTTTAATAAGCTCCATTAATCTATCATAGTGAGTAATCATTAAAATTGATTTTTTAGCATCTTTAGCTAACATACCATTTATAACTTCAGCAACACTTTTAATAGCATCTACATCAAGACCTGAATCTATCTCATCTAACATAACCATATCAGGATCCAATAATAAAAGTTGAAGTAACTCATTTTTCTTCTTTTCACCACCACTAAAGCCTTCATTTAAGCCTCGCTTTAAGAGTGAGTTGTCAAGATTATATTCCCCTAGATTTGTTTTTAATAATTTCATAAACTCCATAGAGTCTAATTCTTTTTTTCCATTATATACTTTTTTCGCATTAACAGCCGTTTTTAAAAAATAACTATTATTTACTCCAGGTACTTCAACAGGGGATTGAAAGCTTAAAAAAATACCTTCATTTGCTCTAATATCTGGAGATAAATCTGTTATATCTTTTCCATTATAAGTTATTGTTCCACTAGTGATATTTGTATCATAATGCCCACTTATTGTTTTTACTAAAGTTGATTTACCTGCACCATTTACACCCATAAGTGCATGAACTTCTCCATCTTTTATATCTAGGTTAAAATCATTTAAGATTTTCTTTCCATTTATCTCTACATTTAAATTTTCTATTTTTAACATTTTTTTCCTTTATCCTACGCTTCCCTCAAGAGTTACATCTAGTAGTGCTTTTGCTTCTACTGCGAACTCCATAGGCAGATTATTTAATACCTCTTTACAAAAACCATTTACTATTAATGAAACTGCATTTTCTTCATCAATTCCTCTTTGTCTTAGATAAAATAGTTGATCATCTGAGATTTTTGAGGTGGTTGCTTCGTGTTCTATATGTGCTGTTCTATTCTTTATCTGATGATAAGGATAGGTATTAGCAGAACAATTATCTCCTATAATTAAAGAATCACACTGACTAAAGTTTCTCGTATTTTGTGCTTTTTTAGCTACTTGTACTAATCCTCTATAAGAATTACTTCCTTTCATAGCAGAAATACCTTTTGAAATAATAGTTGACTTTGTATTACTTCCTAAATGGATCATTTTTGTTCCTGTATCAGCTTGTTGTGCTTTACTTGAAATAGCTACTGAATAAAATTCACCCGTACTACCATCACCTTTTAAAATACAGCTTGGATATTTCCATGTTAAAACAGAACCTGTTTCAACTTGTGTCCATGATACCTTTGAATTTTTTCCTTTACATAAAGCTCGTTTTGTTACGAAGTTATAAATTCCACCTTTCCCATTTTCATCTCCTGGAAACCAGTTTTGAATTGTAGAATATTTTATCTCTGCATCATCTAAGATTATAAGTTCTACAACTGCTGCGTGGAGTTGATTCTCATCTCTTGAGGGTGCTGAACATCCTTCATTATAAGATACATAACTATTTTCATCTGCTATGATGATTGTTCTTTCAAATTGTCCTGTATTTTGAGCATTTATTCTAAAATAAGTAGATAATTCCATCGGACACCTAACACCCTTTGGAATATAAACAAAGGAACCATCTGTAAAAACAGCAGAATTTAATGTTGCAAAATAGTTATCATTTACAGGTACTACACTTGCTAAATATTTTTTTAATAATTCTGGATATTTATGTGCTGCTTCACTAATACTCATAAAAACAATACCTAAATCATCTAGTTCTTTATGAAACGTTGTTTTCACACTCACACTGTCAAATACAGCATCAACAGCAACTCCTGCTAACATTTTTTGTTCTTCTAATGGAATACCTAATTTTTCATAAGTTTCCAGTATTTTAGGATCTACCTCATCTAAAGAATTTAAAGCTTCTTTAGGAGCTGAAAAATATGCTATATTTTGGTAATCTATCTTTGGATAGTGAAGTTTTGCCCATTGGGGTTCTTCTAATTTAAGCCATTTTTTATAAGCTTTTAAACGAAAATCTAATAACCATTGCGGTTCATCCTTCTTTTTAGAAATCGCTCTTATTACATTTTCATTTAAACCAACAGCAAAAGTATCACTCTCTATAAGTGTTTCAAAGCCTAGTTTATAGTCATCTGCAAGAAGTTTTTTTATCTCTTTATTGTCGCTCATAGCACTTTTCCTTTTAAATCGGATAATTTTTATCTTATTGGAATGATAGCATAAATATTTATTTTTTCTATTAAATAAAAATAAATGCAAAAACTACTTGAATAAGACCATTTTAAAAGGATTCTCTATAAATACAAATGGAATAAATGTCTAGTTTTAGCCCTTAAATCAAAGATATATTATTTAATTTTATTATTTTAGAAAATATAAAAATTTTAAGATATTGATAATTAATATTAATATAAGAAACTTTTAAATCAAAAAACTTAAATTCAAAATGACAAAAGAAAAAATTAAGTAATATTTTCTAAATGGGGTCTGACCCCTATTCTGATGATAAGGATAGGTATTAGCAGAACTTTGCCTATTTTGATTTTTAGAGATAGTTAGTATCACTAAGAATTTTAAATATTAATTGATTATTAGTTGCGTTAATTATTTTTATCTTAAAATTATCAATTGATATTGTATCACTTTGTTTTAAATCAAAAATTAAATTTTGAGTAAAAGGGCTTCTTATCATATCCCCTAAATATTCTCTGTACATTACATGAAGTTTATCTTGATATATACCTGTATAAATTAATTCTCTTGAAAATGTATCCTTTAATATTGTAAATCTTTTGGCTTTGGCAAAGTATGTTTTTCCAATATCACTTGTACTTAATAATGGATAATCACTTTTTAAGAGCTTCCCATTTTTGTCGAAATTTATATAAAATATTTGTGCTTTCTTTTTCATCATTCTATCCATAGCACTTAATTTAATTCTTGCAACCTTTAGCTCTTTTGTAAAATTTTTACTTGAAATTACTGGTTCCAATAAGCATTCATATTTATCTGATATCGGTATATCTAGAATTTGTTTATATTGATGTTGTATACCAACTTTATTTTTAACATCAGCAAATTTCTGAGATACCGTAATTTTATATATTTGATTAATTTTATAACTTTTATAATTTATGATTTCATCATAAACTTTTACATTTGAATCGGAAAATGCAGTTATAAGCCCTAATATAACTGTTCCAGTAGCAATGGCATTGTTAGAGTTGGCTTGACAGCTACTACTCAATACAGATAGTATTAACATTATTTTTAAAATTAGTTTTCTCAAAAATTACCCTTATAATGAGTCTGAAATATATAATTACCTTACAAACAAGTACAATTAATTCATAATGAAAATTTTATCTAGTTATTACTTAAGAATATAAATATTTTACAAATTTCAACTTACATTGGCTATAATTAAGTCGAATAATATATAAAAGATAGGAAAGGTTTATGTATACACGAGAGTATGTTCTCCAAAAATTAAAAGAACTAAAGCCCAAATATAAAACTGAGGGTCTTGAAATCTTAGGATTATTTGGTAGTTATGCAAAAAATACTGCAACAGAAAAAAGTGATATAGATATTCTTTATACTCTTGATTCTGAGAAGTTTTATAGTAAGCATGATGGTTTTAAGTCTTTTTCACGATTAGCGGATATCAAAAGAGAACTAGAAATGTTTTTTGGTAAAGATGTTGATATTTGTGCTAAGAGTGGATTAAGTCGTACAGGAGAAAAGTACATTTTAGGAACTACCATTTATGTATAAAGAGGTAGAAAAATTAGATTTTATTCTTGAAAATATAGAGAATATTTTTATAATAATCCAACGACATAATGGAATAGTAAAAGCACTGGAAGATAAGATTGAATCAAGACCTGCAATACTAATGGCACTTTTACAAATAGGTGAAACTTTAAATAAACTGGAAAATAAATATGATACGCTTAACGATGAGATAAGAGGTGCCTATCAAGTGAGGAATTTTATCGCACATGATTATATGGGTATTGACATAGGACTTATTGAATCAATAGTAAGAACTAAGATACCTACTTTAAAATCTTTACTTGAAACTATTATAAATAAAGACACTGAGACTAAATGAGATTAGAAGTTCAAGAGATACTAGAAGATAAATCACTTCTTTTAACACAAAATTATTTTAAGTTACAACAACTCTTTGAAGAAAAATATGGAAAAGACACCATTGTACTTATGGAGATAGGTACTTTTTTTGAAGTGTATGAGGTAAATAATGATGAGGAACAAATAGGAAAAGCAAGGGAGATAGCAGAACTCTTAAATATCCAACTTACTAGAAAAAATAAATCTATTTTAGAAAATAATCAATCCAATCCTTTGATGGCGGGGGTACCTGCCGTTTCTTTTGAAAAACATATAAACCGTATCATACAAGAACAAAAATATACTATAGCTATCATAAAACAAGTGGGAGTTCCTCCTAATGTAAAAAGAGTTTTAGAAGCGATTATCTCCCCTGGTACAAACTTTGATTTTGCAGTATCTAGTGATGAAAATAATATAACCTCAATAACTATAGATAGGGTGCGAGGAAATTATTTAGTAGGGTATAGTGCGATTGATGTTACAACTGGAAAGTGCTATTTTAATGAAGTTTTTGGAACAAGTGAAGATCCTAGCTTTGCTTTAGATGAAGTATTTAATTATATGAATATGCATAAAACAAGTGAAGTCGTGGTAACTTTTTTAGATAAAAATATAGATCAAAAAGAGGTGTGTGAGTATTTAGAACTCTCTTCAAAAACTTTTCATATCTCTACTATTCGTCCTAAAATATCATACCAAAATGAACTTTTTAAAAATGTATTTCAAGTAGAATCACTTTTGACTCCTATAGAACATCTTAATATGGAACGATATGCTATGGCAAGTGAAAGTTTAGCTATTTTAATAGATTTTGTTATAGGACACGATAGTAAAATTATAGAAAAATTATCGATGCCTGTAAAACTTGATGTGAGTAAATATATCTACTTAGGAAACAACGCCCTAGAGCAGTTAAATATCCTTGAAACACCCCATCAACCAAATTTATTGAAACTTATTAATAATACCTCTACAGCTATGGGGAAAAGACTATTAAAAGAGAGACTTACTCATCCCATAAAAGATGAAAAAGAACTTTTAAGACGCTATAAACTCTCTTCAGATCTATTTGATTATCATACACCTATTGAAAATCATTTAAGTAATATTTACGATATAGAAAGACTTCTAAGAAGAATAAAACTCAACCGCTTACACCCTTTTGAGTTAAATTACCTCTATGATTCTTTAGGAAGTATTAAACAAATAGTTACCTTTATGGAAAACTATAATTTTGTAAAATCCCCTTGTAGTAGTGAAGATATAGAGATATTTATAAAAACTATTGATGATACTTTTGATTTAACAAACTGTGGAAAGTTTATGCTAAAAGATATAGATACAAATCTTATAGTAGAGGGAATTGATAGTAAAATAGATGCACTTTTAAAAGAAAATGTTCACTTAGAAGAACAGTTAGAAATATTTCGTACACATATTTTAAAATTTTTAAAAAGTGAAGATAAAAATCTTGTAGCCATTAATCGTTTAGGCAAAGAGGGCTTTTTTATAGGACTTACGAAAAATAGATATAGTTCGATAAAAAAAGAGCTTTTAGAATCCCATCTTATTATTGATGGAAAACTTTATTTGTTTAAAGATTTTAATATAAAAGTACAAACAACAAGTGTAAAAATAACAAATAATCTTACCTCTACTATTTCAGATAAATATGTACACAATTTACAAAAAATTATTGCATTAAATAAAACAGTATTTAAAGAAAAAATAGAATACTATGAAAATAAATTTGCTACTATGTTGCAAGAGATAGTTTCTTTTATAGCTGAGATTGATTTAACGGTATCAAATATCAAAACAGCCAAAAAGTACAATTATGTTCAAGCAAAAATTATCAAACAAAATCCAGAAAATAAAACAAATTTTATAGAGATCATTGATTTACGCCATCCAATTATAGAAGCAACAGAACAAAATGGGATCTATGTTCCAAATGATATTATTTTAGGTGATTTAAATATGGCTAGTAAGGAACATAAAAAAAATCTTATTCTTAAAAATGCACGACCAGATAATATAACTGATAATAAAATGAATGGAGTACTACTCTATGGTATTAATAGTAGCGGAAAAAGTTCATTAATGAAGTCTATAGGAATAGCTGTGCTTATGGCACAAGCTGGATTTTATGTCCCTGCTAAATCTATGAGATTTTGTTTATTTGATGAAGTATTTACTCGTATCTCAGGGAGTGATAATATTGCAAAAGGCTTATCCTCTTTTGCAGTTGAGATGCTGGAGCTTAAAAATATTTTCAATCGTGCTACATCAAACTCACTTATTTTAGGAGATGAGATAAGTCATAGTACAGAAACGATGAGTGGAGTCAGCATCGTAGCATCTGCTATACTTAAACTTGCTTCTTTGAAATCTATCTTTGTTTTTGCTACACATCTTCATCAGTTGCCGGAAATTAAAGAGATAGAACAACTAAAAAATATTATCTGTTTACATTTAAGTGTTTTATACAATGAAGATGATGATAAACTTATATTTAATAGAAAACTCTCTTATGGAAGTGGAAGCAGTATGTATGGTTTAGAGTTTGCAAAATCTTTACATATGGATAAGGATTTTTTAAAAGTAGCAAATGATATTCGTAAAAGATTGACTGATGACTATAATACTATCGAACGATTATCTCAGAAAAAAAAGAGTACTTATAATAAAGATTTATATGTAACCTCTTGTGCAATATGTGGGGCAAAAGTTGATGATGTACATCATATACAGGAGAAACAAAAAGCAGATGAGCAAGGTTTTATAGGGCATATAAATCAAAATCATAAATTTAACCTTATACCACTGTGTAAAAAACATCATAAACTAGTACATGAAGGAAAAATAAATATAAATGGTTTTGTAACTACTTCTAAAGGTTTAGAGTTACATTATAGTAGTGTAGAATAAGCACTTTTAGGTTCTTCGAAGATATTTGGTTTTAATCCTAATTTGTCAAAATCAAATGGTGCAGATGATGAGATTTGAACTCACACGCCGTGAAGCACGAGCCCCTCAAGCCCGCGTGTCTACCATTCCACCACATCTGCACTTTGTAGATAGGAATTGTAGCAAAAAAATATACAAATAACTTTAAACTATACTTTTAAAAATATTTTTTTGTAATAATAAGCAACAATTAAAAAAGCAATACCTAAAGAAACTGATATAAACTGCAAAGAAACATAAGAAGCCATAATACCAATAAAAAAAGTTGTTATAACATTGCCCATCATAAAAACCATCTCATTATAGGCCAATACTCTTCCTAAATACTGTTCTTCTACTTCATCTTGTAGTATTGCATAAGTATATGACCAGATTGTTGTTGTAAATAAGCCTGTTAAAAACATTCCTAATAAACCTAAGTAAAAATTATTTTGAATAGATGCCCATATCATTATGGATACACCTTGTGCAATAAATACATATACCATTCTTTTTTTTGATACCCAATTACTTATAAATAATGGTCCAATCATAAGTGCAAATGCTCTTACTGCATTGGTAATACCAATAGCTAAAGGTACGGCTATAATAAACTTGTATTGATAATCTGCTAATAATGTTACAAGAGTGTCAAAAGCGGTTAATCCAACACTAGCATGCAATACCATATAGTGAAAAAGATATTTATTCTTTTTTAGATACCCTACTCCATCTTTTATAGAGTTAATTATACTTTTATGTACTTTTTCTACTTCTATATAAAAATCTATTTGGTTTAATATAATTAAAGCAGTTACAAAAAATAAACCATCAATTAAAAATGATATTTTAACTCCAAATATATTTACTATAATACCACCTACTGCCATACCAGCAGTAAAAGTAAATGACCATATAATAGAGTGTATCTCATTTGCTTTAATTAATGCTTCTCCACTTAAAAGTTTTGGTAATAGTGTCATCTCAGTAGTAAAAAATATAGAAGCACTTCCCATACGGATAAAAAGAAGTAATAAAAGTAACCAGACATCATCTAAAGAATTAATCAACATAAAACCAAGTGTCATGGTAAGCTCTACGCTTAAAAGGATATTCATTAGTTTTTTTACAGGAAATCTATCAACAATAGACCCACTAAAAGAGGATAATACAATACCAGGAATAAGGTGCATAGCTGCAACAGATGCAATTAAAAAAGCTGATGCATCTAAATCAATAAGTAACGAATAGATAGCAACATTTGAAAACCATGCTCCAAAATATGCTATAAATTGTACCACTGATAATTGCCTAACTACCTTATGTGTTCTAAAAAGCTCTCTATATGTCAAAATATTATTTAAATTCTATCTTCACTAGATTTGAAAAAGATGGAGGACTGGGTACTATAATCTCACATTTATATGAAGAGATATGAGTAGTATCTGCTACTTTATATAATTTTGAAATTTTTAATTCTGTTTTTTTACCATTTAAATATATGGTTTTATTTCCAATAGTATTTGCTTGATTTATAGGAAGATAGACGATTAACTTTCCAGCACTTAAATCCATACTAGAATACAAAAGAGTGCCTGGGTTAACATAATCACCAACTTCAACTGCTATATTATAAATATAATTATCTTTTTCTATTAAAGTTTTATTTGATATTGTATCTTCTAATGTAGCTATTTTTGTTTTTAAATCACTAATATTTGACGCTATAGTAAAAATTTTAATTTTTTGATTATCTTTATCAAATCGTGATTTTGAAGATACTCTCTCAAAGCTCTTTAGTGTGCCCTGTTCTATTTTTAAAATCTCATTTAGATTTTTTAATTTTATTTTTGACTGTTTTAAATCTTCAACATTTACTTTATCATTTATTTTTACTATTATGCTATTTTTTGCTTTTTGTGATTCTATTTTCTTATTTACAAAAATCACTTGCCCACTTACTGCTGATTTGACCTGATAAGTATTTATAGGATTGAGTTTTGAATAATATTCACTTGCCATCACAAAAGAACTACATACTACTAAAAAACTTATAATTTTTTTCATTTTTTATCTCCAATTTTAAGTGCTTGAAATATATCATCATTTATCTTGATATTTAGTTTAATTTTTTTATTTTTTACATTTAAAAAATTTCCAACATATTCATTATCTTTAAAAGTAAATAGAACATCTTTATATCTTAAATATGTTCCATCAAAATCAAATCGTACTTTTATATCCGATTTTCTGTGATTTTTTATAAAATCATCTCTTCTATCTTTGTAAACAAAAAGTTCCATTTTAAGTGGAGTAAATTTCGCTATTTTATAAATATCAATACTATTTAAATTTGCTGTTAAAAGATTTTGTTCCTCATCATAAACAATATCTGTAAATATAGGTTTTCCAAAAACAATTTTAAATGCCTTATTTATACTTTTTTCTAATAATGGATATAAATTTTCTTTTTTATGATAGAACTTTTTCATTGCTTTTAATTTTCCATTATAAAAACCAATTTTTCCCAAATAATCTTCATCTATAATAGCTTGTTCCTTTGCTCTACTTTTGTGTATAGCTTTTAATCTTTGGATATAATTAAAATATTGTTCATATTTTATAGGATCCAAAGTAGCACCATCATCTTTTAGATCCCTTTTTTTTGGAACAGCTGGTTTTATATTTTCAAGTTCTAAATTTATAAAATAATTTATCATAACATTGAGTTTTTCATTTGTATCTAAAGTATCATAAGGATTTACTATAGCAAAAAGATAAAACGGAATTAATAAAATAAAAAGTATTCTTTTCATAGTATATCTCTTACACAACGAATATAATTATTATTTGTTTTTTTATCCATCTTAATAGCACCAGTTTTAAAATCAACCCCAAAAATAAAATTATTATTTTTTTGAAAAACGCTACTTGTACTATAGAAGTTTGGCTTTAGATATTTAAATTTTTTATTAATTGCATTTTTTTGTGTCACATCAACAATCTTTAAAAGCTCATATATATTTGGTACTCTCCAGTCTTGAAAACCTCGTAATGAAAGAGTCTCACAATACACTTTTGCAGTAATAAAAGTTTCTAAATACTCCATAACTTCAATATCATCTTGCCACATTAATTTATATTTAGTATCAATCACAATAGAGTGATCTTTTTCATACTCACCTGCAATAATAAAAGAGATAAGAGATAAAATTAAAAATACATATTTCACTAATATTCTCCCTCTTTTGATGAGATCTTTCTTACACAACGAATATTATAATGCTTTAAATCTAAATCAATTCCACTTGTTCCATCATCAAAATTTACAAACCAATTTTTTTTCTTTTCTAATACACTTGCAGAAGATGTCCAATATTTACTAGGGATTATATATTTTATTTTATTTATACCTGCGGGTGTAAATTTTGAGTAATCTACTAATGTAATCATCTCATCATAACTAGGAACTTTCCAGTCTTTTTTATTTGCAAAATCAAGATTTTTACAATACATTTTGAATTCTAATCTATTTAATTTTAACTTAACATTTACATCACTATCTTGCCACATAAGTCCATCGTGAATAAATGTTATATTTTCTACACTTTTTATCTTATCTTTTTTTTGTTTTTCTAAAGCTTTTCTATATTGTAACACTCTATTTGGATATGTACTATCTACATAATTTTTTATTATAGAATCAACTTTTTTTTTATCAATATCTATTCTAACAACTTCACCCCAGGAAAGATCAGTCGCAAATAAACAAAAATGGAAAATAACTGATATTAAGAAAAAATGTCTAATTTTTTATCCTTTTTTACAAGCTCTTGCACCACTTTTACAATATGAGACTTCTCTTTCTTATATTTTTCTAATGTTAAATTTTCTAGTTCGTAGATTATTCTATCTAATTTTTCATCAATATTGATATAAATAAGTAAAATCTTAAACAGTTCTTCTGGAGTTTTTGCTTTTTTCACACTTGTGATTAAGGGGACCTCTTTTCTCTTTTTTAGCCTTTGTTTCCATAAAATAAAAACTCCAAAAAGTAGTATGCCACACAATAATCCAAAAATAAAATAGAGTATTTTTTCATTATCTGTTGTAGTTATTATTTTTCTATCTATCTTTTTTATCTTGTCAGATTTTATCTCTTGCTGGGTATCTAATACTTCTAATTTTACCTTTTTTGCAACTTTTTCTTTCACTTTTATAAAATATTCTTTTGATTTAATTGTTTTCACACTAGATGTTTTTTTATCAAAATATTTTATCTCTACACTAGGGATAGTAAAATTACTTTGCCCAATAATAGAATATGCTTTTGTATATGTTCCACCATATTTATTATTTACTATGTTATATTCTTTTTTTGCAGGATTATCATAAATTGTTGTATTTTTTATATCTAAATTTATCTCATCTAAATCATCAATATTTCCTCTACCTTCAATATATAACTTATAAGAAACGGCATCACCTTGATTGACTGTATCTTTATCTATTGTCGTTTTTATACTAAAATCACCTATTAAGTTGATGTTTTTCGGTAATGCTTGAACATTTAATTCAATTTTATTAGAATACACAAACCTTGTATCTGTAGGTGGTGTAAAATAAAAACCACCACCATAACCACTTTTTACAGTTTTTACCCCTATTTTAACTGGTTCTAATATGATTTTCCCTGGCTTTTGTGGGAAAAGAAGATATTTTATCTCTTGTTCTAAATAGTTTGTGTAATTATTTTGTAACTCTTGGGATTTAATATCTTTTACCCAAAAGTTTTCAAATTGTGGTTTTGTAAAATCTAGACCAACTATCTCTAAATCTTTTCTATATTTAAACTTTAGTGTATACTCTATAGCCTCACCTACATAAACATTTTTTTTATCTACACTTATTTCTAAATCAAAAAGATCTGATTTTGTTTTTTTCACTTCTTGCATTTTGATAACTTTAGCTTCTGTTTTTTCTATTTTATTATCAATCATAATCTCAAATGGTGGAATATGAATATCTTTACTCCCCACTAAAGCATAGGTATTTGAAACCTCATATGTTCTGTCTCCATTTATAATTGTTATATTTTTTGAACTTCCTGCATTTTGGACAATATTTCCATCGATATTTTTAATCTCAGGCATCACTATATCGCTACCTGTTGCTATAATTTTAAAAGTTATTACATCATTTTTATAAAAACTATCTGGTGCTTGTAGTATCACTTTTGCATTTAGTATCAATGGTAGAAATACAATACTTAAAATAGAAACTATTTTACCAAGGTTGATTTTCATCATATTTACTCTCTTTATTTGTTTTTACTTTTTGTATAAATAGTGGCGTAGGTTGATTTTTTAATAACTTCATCCACTTTTTCTCTTCTAAATTTGACAATTCATCTTTATTTTCTACATTTTTACTTGTATTTGTCTTTTGGTCTTTTGCTTGTTCTTTTTTCTTATCTTTGTCTTTTTTATCTTTATTTTGTTCTTTATTTTTGTTTTTATCTTTATTATTTTTGTTTTGTTCTTTATCCTTTTTATTCTTTTTCTTATTATCCTGATTATTTTTTTTCTTTTGGTCTTTGTTTTTATCTTTATTATCTTTGTTATTATTTTTATCTTTATCGTTATTATCTTGCTTATTATTTTTCTTTTGATCTTTATTTTTGTTTTGATCTTTATTATTTTGCTTATTATTTTTCTTTTTCTTTTTTTCTAGCTCTTTATTGACTGCATCTAAATTTTCTTTTGTTTCTTTATCATTTTTTATTTTTAAAGACTTTTCATAGTACTCTTTTGCTTTTTCTAAATTATTACTCTTTACATAACTATTACCAATATTGTGTAATTTTTTTGCCCCTAGTTCTTTATTATTAGTTACTATTTTATTATACACATCTATTGCAGCTTTATATTTTTTTTCTTTATATAAAGCATTTCCTAGATTATATAAAGACTCATTACTCGTATTTACTTTTCGATAAAATTGGCTTGCTGTTTTATAATCTTTATTTTTATATGCCTTTGTTGCTTTATCTATATTTTCAAAGTTAAAAGTATATGAAAAACTTTTTGTAGGTGTAGCACTAAAAGAGATAACAATAGCTATCCATAATAGATTTTTTATACTATTTTTGCTCCTTATTGTAGGAAAAGAACTCAAGGCAATAAGTAATAAAAATATACCTACTGCTAGTGGATAATAAAATAACTCAGTATATACTTTGACTTTTTGAAGATTTAATTCCTCTTTGCTTGACTGGATATTAATCCTATTGATAATAGCTTTTACATCACTCATATCAAGGGTATAATCAATATACCCACCACCACTTTGTAAACTTAGTGTTTTTATCGATTCATTTAACTTTACTGTTACTATATCGCCACTGCTATTTGTCAAATACGAACCATTTTTTGGTATAGGAGAACCTTCTTTTGTTGCAAGTCCTATACTATAAACCACTATATCATTCTCTTTTATATATTGTAATTCCTCTTCATAATTACTATTATTCCCCCCATCACTTAAAACTATAAGATTTTTTACTTTATAATCCTCTAGCATATACTTTGTAGCTTCTAAAGTAGAAAAAAGATTTGAACCATTTGTAAAATCTAAATTAGTATCTAAATTATCTACTATAAATTTTAAAGAAACAAAGTCTTCTGTTACGGGCGATAATATAAAAGAATCTTTTGCAAATAACACTACCCCAATAGTTGCATTTTTAGCAATTTTTATTATCTCTTGTAGTTTCTTTTTTGCTAAAGATATTCTATTTGGGTATATATCTGTTGCCATCATAGATGTTGACACATCAAGGGCAATCACAAGGGGAATAAGTGACTGTTTAATATTTTGCTCTTTTTTATTTATAACTGGTCGCCCAAGAGCGATTATAAATAATATAAGAACGAAAAAAAAGATACTATTTCTACTATTTTTACCTAAAAACTGATTCCCAACTTTTAATTTTTCTACTATCTCTTTAGAAAAATATTTTTGTACCGAACTTTTTGAGGTTATGATTAAAACAAATAATAATAGTAAGGGGATAAGCATAAGATAAAATACTTGTTGATTTAAAAATTCCATTAAAAACTTTCCCTTTTATTTTTAAAATAAACAAAAAATAATAATGATAAAAAACCAAGCATTAAAGGGTAGAAGAAATAATATTCTTTAACAATAATCTTATTTTGATCTATTTTACTTTTCTCTAATTTATCTATTGTATTATAAATATCTTGTAAATCACTTTTTGTATATGCTACAAATGTTTTACCAGAAGTACTAGAAGAGAGTTGTTCTAAAGTATAGGTGTTTGTTGCTCCTATTGCTATAGTATATATTTTAATATTATATTTTTTTGCCAATTTTATTACGACTGAAAGTGGTATATTACTAGCTGTATCTTCCCCATCAGTTACTGCTATGATAATTTTTGTTTTTGTCTCTTTTTGTTTTAAGATATTAATAGATGTAGCAATACTATTTATAAGTGCTGTTTTCTCACCCACTATTCCTATATTGAGACCCTCTAGTATTTTTAATTGCGCTTTTTTATCATAACTCAGTGGTGAAGCTGTCATCACTGATGTTCCAAATACTACTATTCCTATATTATCATTTACTCTTTTTGAGACAAAATCCTTGATAATCTCTTGAACTACTTGCCATCTATTTTGTTCCATATAAGAGGGGTTAAATCCCCTTGCACTCATCGACCTACTAGTATCTAAAGCAACTATCATATCAATACCATCTTTTTTATTCTGTATAATATCAAGTTCTTTAATGGGTGAAGATAAAGCAATAATTGCAGATATAATAGTAAGCCATTTTAATATACCTATAAAACTACTTTGTAAGTCTTTTGAGTTTTCAAAAATCTCCAAATGTGGCATATAGTATGATTCCATTCTAGCCTTACAATATCTATTGCACACTATAAATAATATAATTAATAATAAAACATAAGGATACTCAAATTTTATTAGCAATAAATTATCGAACATCTAAACTATCCATAAATATACTATATTTTGCTTTTATCTCATTATTAAACTCTTTTGGAACCTCTTTTTTATACTTATAATCTAAAAGTGAATTTGATAATTCTTCAAATAAATGAATAGACCTTTCCTCTTTTGCTAAATACCTTCCATATTTTGAAATATCGTACGCTGTTTGTTTTACATCTGTAAAATCTAGGTTTTGAAGTTTTTCATACCATTGTTTCTCTTGTGTTTTTGCTTTTGGTCTAAAAAATTTATAAAGAATATATAATACAAATAATCCCAATAGAAACAGCAAAAAAATCATAGCATAATATAAATATATACTTATATCAGGAATTTCAACAATAGGTTTTATATCATGTATTTTTATCACTTATATCTACCTAGATCTAATTTTAATATTATAAAATTTATTGTTGCTATATTATCACAATTATTGTACAATTTCACTTATGAATAATATAAAAAAAAATATTTTAATTTTAGGTTTTTCTAGCATACTTGTAGCTTGTTCACAGTCAGAACCAGTGGTGTTTCACAAAGAACCACTTTATGGACAAAATCTCCAATACTCAAAAGTGTTAAAAGTAATTCAAGATGATGAAGTAAAAGCAATATTTACTATTACTTATTTAAACTCATCTAATAGTGAAAAATGGAATAATGGGAAGCAAAACTTTTTAATAGGTACTTATCTTGTTGATGAAACTGATACAAATTTCAAATTAACTATGAATAACAAAAAACAAGTCAGTTCACAAGAGATATCAAAAGATGATCCACTCTATAAAGGTATCGCTTTTCGTAATAATTGGGCAAAATACACTATTGTTACTTTTGATAATTTAAAAGATAAAACGGTAACTTTACAATACACTCACCCTAAATTTAAGACCATCTCTACAACATTTACAAAAGAGTAGGTTATAGATTTTTATCAATCATTTTCTATAACTTCATAAGTTTTTTTATTATCTTTTAATTTCTTTTTTTTCTCTGGAACTGAAAATACTTTTTGAACATTTAAGACTTGATCTCTATTAACTAAGCAGGTCATTTTTTCCTCAGAAAGAGAACCTTTTGAGGGATCATTTATAGGTATTTGAAATGTAACTTGCATATACTTCATCTTACGCACAAGAGACATCACCCAAATAGATAATAAAACTATAACAATAATAATCACCGTACCCAAGATCAACGTTAAACTTACAATGTTTTTCTCACCATCTTCAATACCACCTAAAATAGCAACACGAATAGATAATAGTAAAAGTCCAATAATAGTTACAAAAATAGCTAGTAATATCCTTGCACTTTTTATATCCCATTGTTTTTGTTTAATAAAATCCACATACTTCCAAGTAAATATCATCGAAACTAAAATATATGTAATAAATAAAATTACTGTTGACATAAAAAACCTTTATTCTTCATTTGATAAATCTTTCTTACTATCGATTTCTAAAGGGATCATTATACAAAACTCTGCACCTTTATAGTGTTCATTCTTATACTCATACTCTTTATTTTCAACAGTAATCGTTCCATTCATTCCATTGACTACTAAATTATTTGTCATATGTAGCCCCAATCCTGTCCCTAAAGATTTATGTTTTGTGGTAAAATATGGTTCAAAAATATGATCAATAACCTCATTTTTTATTCCACCAGCATTATCCTTGATTTTTATAACTGCATAATTGTCTTCAACAAATGCAGATATAAATATAAATCTATTTTCGTTTTTTATTACATTTTCATTTAATGCATCTTTAGCATTATTAAAAATATTTATTAGACACTGTGTTAGTTCATTTTCATACCCATTAATTTGTATATCTTTTTGTATATCTTTAATTATCGTTATATTATGACTTACTATTGAACTTTCAACCAAATGTAAAAAACTATCAATATCATCTTCGAGACTAAATATTTTCTTACGCCGCTCACCTTTTGCAAAATTTCTAAAATCATCTATAGTTTTTGAAAGATACTGGGCATTATCATTAATTAAAGTACAAGTTTGAATAAGTTTTGTTTCATCTAATACATTGTACTCTTTTTCTACTATAATACCAGTAGAAGCTGTTGATATGACAGATAATGGTTGCCTCCATTGATGGGCAATATTTCCTATCATCTCACCCATGGAAGCTAATTTTGATTGACTTATTAATAGTTTTTCTTTCTCTTTAAGCTCTTTTTCTTTATTAAATTTGGCTGTTATATCCTGAACTGTTCCATATAGAATTATCTTTTGTTCTCCTAAGGCATCTTTAGTCGATACAACTTCACCTTTCGCTTCTACAACTTTTTCTTTTCCACTTTTTAGCAACAACCTATGAATAAGATAAAAAGGAGTATGATTTTTAATAGATTCTTCCAAATTATCCTCAACTTTGTGTTTATCCTCTGGGTGTATAAAATCCATAAAAGAATTAGCAGTTAAATCTTTTTTAGTATAATCTGTCTCAAAAATGATATATGATTGTTTTGACCATATTAATTCATTTTTATTAACATCAAATACCCAAGATCCCATATTTGCAACACTTTGTGCAATTTCTAACTCTTTTTCACTTTGACTCATCACTTTTGTATAATTTGCAATTTTTTTATATACTTTAAGAGAAAAAAGTATCCCAACTATCAAAAGAAAAATCATCACAGAGATTACGGTATAAATTAAGGTATCCAGATCTTCATCAATCTCATTTTGTAATAATTCTTTGTTTGTATTATTTAAATAAGTTAATTGTTCACTTTTAGATATATTTTCAATAATATCTAGAGAAAGATAAAGACTAATAAACGAAACCGAAATTACACACAACACTATGACAGATAACAAAGGTATTAAAAATCGCTGTCTATTTTTATTTTCCATAATGACAATTGTATCATTTAATAAATTAAATAATATAACCCAATATAAAAATGATACTTTTATAAAAACTTTTAATCAACATAGATAACATCGACAAAATCATCATTGTTAGTATTGTTCTTAATATATTCTAATGCCCTAGAAGCAAGAATATGTTTAATATTTGAAACATCTACATTATTTAAAATCCAATGGAGATAATCAACATCTAATTCAACCCATAAACTTCCAGAAAATTTACCGAATCCTACAGTTTGTATCTCTATTGGAGAATTATACAACTTTTCTAAATATTCATCAGCTTGAATATTACCCATATCTGCCAATCCATGGAGATATTCACTAGAGAGTTTTTTCCACTCCAAACCCTTATAAATTCCAAAATCAATTATATCTGACATCTTTTTCCTTTCATATTTTATTGTACCAATACACAGTTATCTACAATAGGTTGAACATTTTCATATACGATATTAAAAACATTGTCTTTCTTTTTTTGTATCCAACCAGATGTTTCATCGTCATAAATAATAATATTTGCACTATTCTTATCTTTAAATGGTCGAATAGCTCGTCCTATGATTTGTTGCATTCTTGCCGTATCTTCAAATGGAGGATACGCAGGACTTAAACAAAATACATTTCTAATAGATGGGATATCAGTACCTTCCCCTAAAAGTTTTGAAGTCCCTATTAAAATATAATCTTTTATATCGCTCTTTGTTAACTCTTCAAATATCTCATTTCTTTTTTTCGCTTTAGTATCTGCATCAATATATAAAACATTGTAATAACTTTCTAACTCCTCTTTTATGATTACGCCTAATTCTAAAGTATTGACTAATATAACTGAACGATTATTATTATAAACTTTTTTTTCATTTAGAAGTGAATTTTTTATATCTTTAATAATAATCTCTTTTCTTTTTTTAGATTTATCAATATTTTTTTTAAGCATTCCTAATTTTATATTAAAGTCTAAAGATTGCAAATAAGGTGCATTTATATTTATTTTATAATTTGTTTTTTTAAACTGTATATTTGGACGAACTAAAAAATTATCCCTATAAAGCTCCTCTATTTTTACACAAGCGTGTTCTGTTCCTACTAAATCAAAAAGTCTTTGTTCATTTTGAGTATTATTTCTATAAGGAGTTGCAGTTAGCCCATGTTTATACATAGCGGGTATTTTAGACACAACATTATAATACACATCAGCACTACATTTATGCATCTCATCACAAATAATTTGTGAATATTTATCTTCTATTATTTTATTTAATGTCGCTTCAGTATTTAAAGCTTGCCATGTAGTAATAAGTATAGGAGTACCAAACTCTTTTTTTGAGGTACTAATTTCTCCTATTAAATGGGGTTCAATATCTAAAATAGCTTGAAACCTTTTTTTAGTTTGTTGTACTAAATCTGATTTTGGAACGATAAAAAGTGTACGAATATTTCTTTTTGCTATCAAATAAGCTGCTATATTTGTTTTTCCAGCACCTGTGGGAGCATAAATATAACCTGTTAGGGTAGTACGAGTAAATTTATTTATGCACTCTTGTTGAAACTTTCTTGGTTGAAAATCTTTTATTGTAATAGACTCTTGATTAGCCAAAATATGACACTTATCTCTTTTTGGTACATTTACATTCCAATGTATCTCTTTGCAGCTAGTTTTAAATTTTGTTAACAACTCAAGTACTTTTCCATAAGGAAATAACTTTTCAATTTTGCCATCAAGCAATCTTATTTGACTACCTATAATAAGTTGCATAATCTACCCTTTCTTTTTGATACTAATATTATACTGAAAAAATAAATTTGTGTATAAAACAATGACATAATGCAATTTTCAAAAATAGATAGTACTTTTCTACACACCAATAAATTTTTTAAAAATTTCAAAACAGCTAAAAATTATCAAATAGTGATAAAAAATAGCTTATTTTCTATCATTACTTATGGTAATTTATTTTTTTATATTGTTACTTTTTTACACTCTTTTTTGTTATTTTTTTCTATTCACAATATATTATAAATTTCAATAAATCCTTTATTTTCTTTAATAAATATTTTTGCCTAAATAATATGTGTATTTTTTACACAATAATTAATAATGATTTTCAATCTACATATATTACTTCTATATGGATTATCTCCTTCAAAAAACTCTTTTTATTTATATATTAATTTAAGATTAACAAAAAATATTAATTTTTATAATTTATTTTTGTTCCATTGCATTAGTGTATAAATATGTTTAATTTACAAAAAAAAGGAAAAACATGAATGAGGAATTAGTAAATAAAATAGAATCTAATCCAAAATACAAAGAACTAGTTTCCAAAAGAACTAGTTTTGGTATTAAATTGGGTATCTTTGTATTGGTGATGTTTTATGCATATATCTTAACTATTGCATTTAATAAAGAAATTTTAGCTACTAAAATTGGAGATGGTATTACTACAATTGCTTTCCCACTTGCACTAGCTATTTTAGTTATAAGTTTTATTACAACACTAATATATGTAAAAAGAGCAAATGGTGAGTTTGAGGACTTAACAAATGAAATTAAAGAAGATGTAAAGGATCTATTATAATGTTTAGAATATTAGCACTTGTTTTTATAGTTGCAATTTCAGCGTTTGCTGCAGGTGATGCTACATTTGAAGCAGTAAAAAGAGATACAAATTGGGCTGCGATTATTATGTTCTTTGTTTTTATACTTTTTACTTTGGGACTTACAGTTTGGGCTGCAAGAAGAACAAAATCTGCAAGTGATTTTTATACAGCAGGTGGAGGAATCACAGGTTTTCAAAATGGTTTAGCAATTGCAGGGGATTATATGTCAGCTGCTGCATTCTTGGGAGTTTCTGGACTTATTTACTTTAAAGGATATGATGGAGTTATCTATGCAGTATCATTTTTAGTTGGTTGGCCAATTATTCTATTTTTTATGGCTGAGAAATTAAGAAACTTAGGTAAATTTACCTTTGCAGATATTGCAGCTTATAGACTAGCGCAAAAAGAAGTTAGAACTCTAGCAGCTTTTGGTACACTCTCAGTTGTAGTTTTATATCTTATAGCACAAATGGTAGGAGCTGGTAAACTAATTCAAGTTTTATTTGGTATGGATTATGAATTTGCTGTTATTTTAGTTGGTGTTATGATGATTATCTATGTAACATTTGGTGGTATGCTGGCAACTACTTGGGTACAAATTATAAAAGCTTGTTTATTACTAACAGGTGTATCATTTATGGCTATAATGGTCTTATATAATTTTGATTTTTCTTTTGAAGCACTATTTACACAAGCTGTAAAAAATCATCAAGCAGGTGAAGCTATTTTAGCACCAGGTGGATTTATTTCAGACCCTGTTTCTGCTATTTCACTTGGTATGGCTTTGATGCTAGGAACTGCAGGTCTTCCTCATGTACTTATGAGATTTTTTACAGTTGGAAATGCTAAAGAAGCTAGAAAATCTGTTGTTTATGCAACTGGTTTTGTTGGATTTTTCTGGGTTATTATAACTATTGTTGGATTTGGTGCGATCGCACTATTAAATTCACCTCAAGGTAGTGAATATTTTGTAGCTGCTGGTAAATTATTTGGTGGAAATAATATGGCATCAATTCACTTATCTCATCTTTTAGGTGGTAATGCTTTCTTAGGATTTATTTCAGCTGTTGCCTTTGCTACAATTTTGGCAGTTGTATCTGGACTTACTCTTTCAGGGGCTAGTGCAATTTCACATGACCTTTATTCAAGTGTAATTAATCCAAAAGCAACAGATGAACAAATCGTAAAGATTTCAAGAGTTACTGTAGTTGTTATTGGTATTATTGGAGTTACTTTAGGTATTGCTTTTGAGCAACAAAATATTGCTTATATGGTAGGACTTGCTTTTGCTATTGCAGCGTCAGCTAACTTCCCTATTTTATTCTTATCAATTTACTGGAGAGGATTAACAACAAGAGGTGCTTTCTTTGGTGGACTTGTTGGTTTACTTACTGCTGTTGCTTTAGTTATTACTGGACCAATTGTTTGGGTACAAATTTTAGGAAATGCTGAGGCTATTTTCCCATATAAATATCCTGCCCTATTCTCTGTAACAATTGCATTTGTTGCAATTTGGTTCTTTTCTAAGACTGATAATTCTCAAAGAGGAAAAGATGAAAAATTAAAATTTAAAGCACAAAATGTAAGAGCAAATACAGGTATTGGTTCTGCTGGAGCAGTTTCTCACTAAATTTTAAAACTAAAGAGATTTTCTCTTTAGTTTTTTTTAAGTAAGCTAGTATATAAATCCAAATAGCCGAAGTGAAATTTTACTATCAATTCTAATCTCTCTATGTATCGTCTGCAAAAATAATAAATCCTCACTTCTAGGATAGTTTATATAAAAAATTAATTTTATCATATTTCAATATAAATTAAATAATTCATATTTTGTATTCTAATACAAAAATATATAAAAGTTAAATGTATTACATTACAACTATTACTTTTATTTTAGATATAAAAAAAAGAGGTTGTTAAAAACAACCCCTTTTTACTTAAAATTAATAATTATATATTATTCAACTTCAGCATCGATAATATCATCATCATCTTTTTTCTTCTTAGCATCTGCAGGATTTGCTCCAGCTTCTGCTCCAGCACCATCTTTTTTATACATAGCTTCTGCTAATTTATGAGAAACTTCTGTAAGCTTTTTAAGTGACTCTTCTATTTTCTCTTTTGTAGCAGATTCATCTTTTAATAACTCTTCAAGTTCAGCTGCCGCATCAACAATTGCTTTTTCCTCTTCTTCGCTAACTACACCTTTATTTTCTTCTAAAGATTTTTTAGTTGTGTGTAACATAGCTTCAGCTTGATTTTTAGTTTCTATTAACTCTTTTTTCTTTTCATCAGCTTCTTTATTTGCTTCAGCTTCATTTACCATTTTTTCAATCTCTTCATCACTTAATCCAGATGACCCTGAAATTGTAATTTTATTTTCTTTACCAGTACCTTTATCTTTTGCACTTACATTTAAAACACCATTTGCATCAATATCAAATGTTACTTCAATTTGTGGCACACCTCTTGGAGCTGGTGGGATATCTGAAAGTTCAAATTGACCTAGAGATTTATTATCTTTAGCAAATTCTCTCTCACCTTGTCCAACCATAATCGAAACTGCTGGCTGATTATCTTGAGCTGTAGAGAAAATTTGTGATTTTTTCACAGGAATTGTAGTACCTTTTTCAATCAACTTAGTCATAACCCCACCTAGTGTTTCAAGACCTAAAGAAAGCGGAGTAACATCTAATAAAAGTACATCTTTTACATCACCTTTTAAAACTCCACCTTGAATAGCAGCACCAGCAGCTACAACTTCATCAGGATTTACAGAATTATTTAACTCTTTTCCAAAATAATTTTTTACAACTTCTTGAGCTCTAGGAATTCTAGTCGATCCACCAACCATAATAACTTCATTAATTTCATTATTATCTAATCCAGCATCTTTCATAGCTGTTTTAATATGTTCTAATGTTTCCTCAACTAAGTCTTCAGTCATAGCCTCAAATTTTGCTCTTGTTAATGATTTTACTAAGTGTTTTGGTCCAGTTGCATCTGCAGTGATAAATGGTAAATTGATCTCCGTTTCTGCTGTAGCACTTAACTCTTTTTTAGCTTTTTCTGCTTCATCTTTCAATCTTTGATGAGCCATTTTGTCATCTCGTAAATCGATACCAAATTCAGCTTTAAAATCATCTGCTAACCAATCAATAATTCTATTATCAAAATCATCTCCACCTAAGAAAGCATTACCATCTGTTGAAAGAACTTCAAATGTACCATCTCCAATTTCAAGAACAGTAACATCAAATGTACCTCCACCTAAATCATAAACGATAACTTTTTCTTCACCTTTTTTATCAAGACCATACGCAAGTGCAGCCGCTGTTGGTTCATTGATAATTCTTAAAACATTTAGTCCCGCAATTGTTCCTGCTTCTTGAGTTGCTTTTCTTTGAGCATCATTAAAGTATGCTGGGACTGTTATAACCGCATCAGTTACTGTTGAACCTAAGTATGACTCAGCATCTGTTTTAAGTTTTGTTAAAATTTTTGCTGAAATCTCTTGAGGAGTATATGTTTTACCATCAATTTCAACTGCAGCCGCTCCATTTCTATTGACAATTTTATAACCAACTTTATCCATAGCATCTTTAGCATGTTCTTCATCCATCATAAGACCCATAATTCTTTTAATAGAATAAATAGTTTTTTCTGGATTTGTAATCGCTTGTCTTTTTGCAGGATCTCCCACTAAAACATCACCCTTATCTGTAAATGCTACGATTGAAGGTGTTGTATTCTTACCCTCTTTGTTTGATATAATCTTCGCTTCTCCACCTTCATATACTGATACACAAGAGTTTGTTGTTCCTAAATCTATTCCTATTACTTTACTCATTTTTATTTCCTTATTTTATTAATTAATTTTTTTATATCTTTTATAGTTTAATGACATTGCGGTCATAATACTTAGATTGACTTAAAAGTTATATCTTAAGATGAGTTCAAGGCGAAGATAACATTTTAAAACGGAGCTTACATCAAGTAAGTGAGTATTTAAAATGTTATCTTCAACGATGAAATCGCTTAAGAGATAACTTTTAATTGGCTACGCTTACCATAGCCTCTCTTAACAGTCTATCCTTAAAGGTGTACCCCTTCTGCATTACCGTTACAATCTCCCCTGATTCTACATCATCACTATCTACTTTCATAACTGCATTATGATATTCTGGATTAAATTCATCATATTCGACCTCTGTAATATTATGTTTCTCAAAAGCTTTATTAAATGCCTTTACGGTTAATTCAATCCCCTCTTTTAATTTTTCTACTAAATCTTCAGCTGGAATATCTGCATTTGCACTTAAAATTGCCATCTGTAGAGCATCAATAGGTGCTAATAAATCTTTTGCAAACTTTTCACTTGCATAATCTATAGCATTGTACTTCTCTTTTTCAAGTCTTTTTTTAATATTTTCAAAATCAGCATGCGTTCTTAAAAATTTATCTTCTGCTTCTTTTGCACGAGCTTGAGCTTCTGCTACCTTTGCTTCCATTTTTGTTTTAAACTCTTCATCTAGCGATGCAAATTTTTCATCATCTGCTATCCCTGATGCTTCTGTCTCCTCTACCTCATTTTCCACATCTGAAGATTGATTGATATCTTCATTTTTTAACTCTTCTTGTAACTCTTCGTTATTCGTTTGATTATTGTCTTTCATATTATCCCTTTATAAAAATATCCATAGTCTTTTGATAATTCACCAACTACTAACATTTTGCACTTATGATTATCTATTGTTGCTTCATGAACAATCCCAATATATCCATCTGGGAGTACTTGGTTTAAGCCTTCATTGCCATGAAAATATATATTTGGTGTAATTTTATCCATTATACTTCCATTTAAAAATTTACTTATATCATTCTCTTCTAAATCATACTCTACACAAAATCGTAAAAACTCTTTTATATTTATAATCTCAAAGTCTCTATTATAAAGAGATTTTTCAAGTTCTGCAAATAATTCATTTGCTCCTACTTGTTTTGCTATTTGTAAAACATTAACAGCCTCTAAATCACACATATCATTTAAAAACTTTTCCAAAGCACTGTTATATTTAATAGTGATTGAAAAAGAACTAAACTCTAAAAGTAAATAAAGACTTTCTATATTTAAAACTCTATGTAAAATCTCTATTTGCTGCTCTTTTATAAATACAGTTAGTCCTATCTCTTTTGCAAGTAAATTTAATTTATCATAATTAACTGTATCAACTCTTATATTTAGTTTACTACGCCAATACTCCTCCAATGCTTCAGTCGTAGGTGTTCTTCCACTACTAGCATGTTCTTGAGCCAGATATCCCTCATCTCCTAACTTTTTAAAGTATCCTCTAATAGTAGCAGGTGAATAAGAGATTCCATACATTGACTTCAACTGTCTTGAACCAATAGGCTCAAGATGTTCAATATAAGCTCTTATAATAGAATCCAATAAAAACTCTTTTTTATTAATCATATTATACCATTTTCTCTCAATTTGGCACTATAAATCTTTGAGTGCTAATAAAATTATACCAAATGAGTCTATAAATGTCAAGTAATATTTTAATTTTTTTGAATATTTAGCACTCTTTTGATTTGAGTGCTAGATTTAGCCATTTATTGAAGTGTATTAATAAGAAAAAGAACTATTAAAAGAGTTCTTTTTTAGTAGTTATGTAAATATTTTCTATCTAAAGTTATCAAAAACTAAAGGAGCTTTTAAATCTTCTAGTGTTTTTAAGTGTTGCATAACCTTTTGAAGATCATCAAGATTTTTTCCACTTACACGGATCTCATCACCTTGATTGCTAGCAGTTACTTTAAGTTTTAAAGCTTTTATCTCTTTTTGAATAGTCTTTGCTTCATCTGCTTCTATAGTATCTACAATTTTATATGTAAATTTTCTTTTATTTCCGCTCGCATCTTCACTTTTAAGCTCTTCTAGTGAATTAATAGAAACACCTCTTTTGTTCATCTTTGAAATTAAAATATCTTTCATAGCATCTATTTTATTATCACTATCGCTTAATAGTGTTAAAACTTTTGCACCCATATTTAAATCAATCTCTTTTGCTAGACCCTTAAAATCATAGCGATTATCAACCTCTTTTTGAGCTTGTACAATCGCATTTTTCATCTCTTGCATATCTAACTTTGCAGAGATATCAAAACTATGTTCTTTTGCTTTTGCCATTTTTGTCCTTTGTATAATGTATATTTTTTTATTATATCAAAATAGTTAAATATCTAAATTAAAGGCTTTAAAATATTAGAATTTTGCGTATAAAAATCATTATTTTGATTAAGTTTCAGTTAAGTTCTTTGGTGTTATAATCACAGTAACGATGTAGCCCATCGAAAGTGTGTATAAGTCAGTATTGGTTCATTGGTACTTATATAGTTAGGTTAGTGTTTTATACACTAGCCTTTTTTTATGGTTATTGGTTGGGATTTGGGGATAGACTATATCAAGGTAATTCCAATGAACCAAGAAGAATTGCACACTTTAGGCTATTTACTCATAGCTTTAGTGTATATCATTTTTGCTATTGTAAAATAGTCGGCATTTGGAGGGGATAGGCTCCCTCTAAATGCTTAAATATTATCTTTAAATACTTCATCTAAAACCTATAAGTCATACCTGCGTAGTAAGTTCTTTCTCGTAGTTGAAAGTTATACGCATCATCTAATTGAGTATTTGTTAAATTATCTATACCAAATCTAGCCGATAAGTTTTTTGTAAAATCTTTTGATATTTGAAATTTTACAGTTGTATAGCCATCAAGGGTAGAAACTTTATGTTTTACAGGTATATCTCCTTTCTCATCTGTGTACATAATCCCTTCATCATTAGATATTGCAGAATATTGTTCATCAAAATAATTTTTTTGTTTTCCTGTATATGCTACAGAGAGTACAGATATAAGGGTATCTGTTATTTTATATTTTAAACTTGCGTTGATTTTATGTTCTGGTCTAAAGTTAAGTACTCTATCTTTCTCTTTATCTTTTGTTTTTAGGTAAGTGTAAGAGGTATTTAAATCCACATTTTTAATTAAATTAGATTTTGAATATTCTAGTTCAATACCTTTAGCAGTAGCTGAAGAGATATTGGCATAAATATCAAGGGGGGTACCATCACCTGTCATTTTTCTAGTTCCATCTGCATTTAGATATGGTTTATTTGATATAAGATTTTTAATATCATTGTAAAAAGCAGTTGCTTTAAAGCTTTGGATTTTATTTGTAAATTCATATCCTATCTCATAGGTATTTGTAGTTTCAGGATCTAAGTCTGAGTTCCCTCTAAAAGCATGTCCAGCACTAGGATTTGAAAATTCATAATCATCAGATGATTGAGTAAGCGTTGGAGCGTTGAACCCTTTTCCATACCCTGCTTTCAATCGTGAGTTTGTACCCAATCTATACACACCAAATATCTTTGGAGAAGCTATAGTATCAAAGTTTTCATGCTTATCTACTCTTGCCCCTAAAGTAACTAGTAATTCATCACTTGCAGTTATCTCATCTTGAAAATAAAAAGATGATTGAGAAATATCTTCAGAGAAATCAGTATTTTCTATAGTTTTATCTTGTAAAAAAGGAGCATTTCTCATAGATGGGGGAACAGCATTTCTTATCTGCGTAAAATCTAAAGTAAAAGTTGGACTATCATAAACTTTATCATAATACTCTTTTCTATAGTCAATACCAGCCACAATATAGTGATCATCGTAGCTATATACTTTTAAATCAGCTGCTACAACCGTATCTTTTAATTTATGTGTATATTCAAAAACTCCAGAGTGTACATCAGATTTTGTAGTATATGCTTGTAAGCTCATATCTGAAGATTCAAAACTTTTGTTATACTGGAGGGAATAGTGTTCTTTATCAATATCATAAGCTTTTTTAAAATAGTTATTAATTTGTACATTTGCTTTTTGCTTTCTTGCATTTTGTGCTGTAATTATTCCCTGTTGTGCTTTTATCCCTGTGACATCAATACTTGTCTGTCTTGTTCCTGCTAAATCTATAGTAATAGCATCTCTTATCTCTTTACCTTTTAAGACTGTAGCTGAGATCTCTTGTGTATCATCTATAGTATACCAAAGATTTAACATAGCATTTTTTATATCTTTTCCTTCTGCTTGTGATTCGTTGTAATTATTGTATCTATCTTTGCTTGCTGGGTTATCTTTACCATCTTCGTTATCTATAGGATCAAGAAGCTTTTTTTCTGCATAAAAAGCAATAGAGAATTTATCATTTACTTTTCCAGATAGATTTAAAGAGATATCTTTTCCCTCTCCACCTTGATCCACAGCTTTTGTATATTTTATATCTATATTTCCAGAAAGTGTATTTTCGGGTTTTTGAGTGATAATATTTACCACCCCACCTAAAGCTTTTGAACCGTACAATGAACTCATAGGACCTCTTACAATCTCAATTTTTGAAATAGCACTCATAGGTATCCAGTTGTACTGAAAATCACTATGCCCTATTTGTGCATCGGTATTAGAAACTCTTTTGCCATCTATTAAAATAGCAGTATGTTCAGGATTCATACCTCTAAAAGTGATATTCTTTCTTCCATTTATAGAACGATTATTTGCACTCACATTTATACCAACGGTTTTTTCTAAAATCCCCTGAATAGATGGGACATTTGAAAATTTAATATCATCTTGATTTATGATATTAAAACTTCCTGCTGTATCAATTGTCTCACTTTGTACTTTTGCTGTTACTAACACATCTTCTAGTTCTGTTTCATTTGCACTAATCAAACTACTAAATACAACAGGAATACTAAGCAAACTAAGCATTAATTTATTCATTTTTGTCCTTTTTTTATGGATTTTAACTAAATTAAGATTAAAGTTTATTGATAAATACAATTAATATCAGCAGTTGCTAAAAATCCAAAATCATTTAATTGCTTCAAATAGACTAGCTGCAGAGAAAAAAACTAATAAAATATTACATTTAGATACAATATTTAACATATATACAAATTAATATACATATTAATAATATTTTAAGTAATATTTTGATAATTTTTCACATTATGGTATTGATATCTGCTATCAAAACCAATATCAATATCGACATATTGTATATTAAAATTTAAAAATAAAGGAATCATATGATGAAAAAAAGACAGTTACTTTTGTCAATTGTTTTGAGTTCACTTATTACTGCTTGTAATAGTGGTAACTCAAACAACTCGACTAGTAATAATGGTGATACCCCCCAACACACTAAAAATAGTGATTTTAGTGCAAATGTAGAGTATAGTACACCAGAGAAACAAGCTTTTGAAAAAAATCAAAAAAGATTACAAGAACTTGGAGTATCGTTAGTACCTGAAATACAACTAGGTATTACAAAAGATGGATACAGTGGTAAGGCTTTAAGTGCTTTAGGTAAAGAGTATAGAAAAGTTACTATTCCAGATACTTATAAAACTAGAACCGAAACAATAACAGGTAAGATTCTAGGAGATATAAAAAATTCAAGAATATGTTTGGATTTAAATAGTGATAACTTATGTAATAACAATGAACCTTTAGCTATCACAAAAGATGATTCTACTTTTGAATTAAAAGTTACTCAATCAGAAAAAAATGATCAAACTAAAAATATCATTGCTGTTAGAGGATTAAATACTTTATCAAATAGAGGTGAGATTAGTATTTTAAAAGCTGAAAATAAAAATGGAGTTGTGTTAAGTCCATTTTCTACTTTACTAACAGTTTCTCCTAGTAAAGAAACAGAACTAAAAAAGATATATGGACAAGATTTAGAATCAGAAAGCTTATACAAAAAAGCTGTAATACTTCAAAAAGTAATAGACATCTTAGCGTCTTCTTATAATAAAAAAGAAGATACAGAGATTATCGCTAAAAATTTGGAAGTGTATAAGCTTCTTGCAGATAATTTAGGGGATGATTTAAAAACTACAATAGATAGTCTTACAGGTACAGAAGTATCAAAAGCTAAAGAGGCTGTAAAATCTATGATAGAACAAGTGGAAGATATAACTTTAGCTACTGCAAAAGATAAAGAAGCCTTAGCCGTTGTTTTAAACTCAAGATTAAGTGACGCTAGAACACACTTTAGAACAAGTGATGATGAATTATCTTTAACAAATATAGAAGCAAGTTCTTTAGTAAGAGATGCTATTAAAATAAGATTAGAAGAAATTGGTGTTGAAGGCATCGATGAAGATATGATTACTGCTGCAAATACACTAGAAAGTATAAAAGATTTAGAAGATATAGAAAAAGTAAAGGCTAAGAATAATGCAAATTTAGAACCTTTAATAACACAGTTAAATAAAAAGAACAATGCAACTTCACAACTTCTTATCTTAAAAGCTTTATTAATAGGTAATAGTTTGGAAATATATTTTGCAGAAAATTCTGATATTCAGTTATCTGATGAATCAAAAGAGGATTTAAAAGATATAGAAAAAGTAAAAAAAATCTATACAATAGAAGGTCTAAACTATGAGATCCAAAGTTCTACTTGGGATAGTGAAGGTTCTAAAAATACTATCACTTTTGTAAATGTTCCTACTCATAAAATAGGTGAGAAAAGAATATCTATAAACTACCTAGCACTAAAAGATAGTAAAGGTAAATATACAAAAGAAAAACCTGTGTATTCAGCTATAGAATTACCAAGAAAAATTCCACAAACAGGACAAAGAAAAGTTTGGTTTGAAAAAGATGATGGAAGTTTAAGATATGGAGATGTTTTAAACTTTGTAGCAGATCAGCCTGCAGCAAATGGACAGAAAGTGCAGAAAAATGATTATACAAATCTTATGTGGCAAGATACTTTATATCAAGAGGGGACAAATGATAATATAAATTATGAACAAGCCAAAAATTATTGTGAAGATTTATCTTATGCAGGACATAATGATTGGCGAATGCCAAATGTAAAAGAACTTGTAACGACTACATCTATAAATATGCAAGCAGATGGTATCTTTGAAAATTACTCTAAATCAGAAGTTTCATTTTCTGATTCATCTCAAAGTACAGCTTTAGGAGATAGAGTTATTGGAGTAGATAAAAATGGTAGAGTTACCAACCTTATAGGAAATAGTGAATATACAGGGTTTGGAAAGTATTCTGTAAGATGTGTAAGAAATATAGATTCTTCAAAACCATCTTTATTTCCTGATACTGCTTTTGATAATATTGTAGTATTAGAAGAGGATAAAACTTCTTATGACCCAAGTACAAATTTAGTTTATCTTGATACAGCTTTTACTCAAGAAGAGATAGATGCGAGACAAGAAGCTAGCGAAAAAGGTTTTGATGAAGTTGAAAATGTAGGAAGATTTGGAGATCTACCTTATGCTGTAGAGTATTGTTCAAAATTAAATGAAGAAGATAATGGAAAAGGTTTCGCTGGATTTAAAAACTGGAGAGTAGCTAATGTTAATGAAGTATTTTACTCTCTTAACTCAAGAGGTTCAAGAACATTCCAACATAGACTAGAGGGGTTTGACTATACTTTAACTTCATCATCTTCACTTAAGGATAATGCAAGATATCCTTGGTTTGTAGGAAATTTCTTTAATAGAAAACCTGTTCATAATAGAACAAAAGGATTCTTTAGATGTGTTACAAATAAAAATGATAAAGTTTTAGATCAAGCATTAACTGTAGATACATATGAAAAAGAAAATGTAAAAAGAAAATATAGATTGGATTCAAAAGAGGAGATCGATTTAACTTTCCCTGCAAATATTTTCAATAGATATGAAGGTATTTCTCTTACAGCTTTAGAAGCACTTACTTATTTAGAGGATAGACAATATGAGATTTCAAATATTATTCCAAAAAATGAATCAATTCCTGGATATACCATAAAAAGTGTTAAAGTCAAAGGGGAAGATGGACAATTGGGTGAAGATATTTGTAAACCACTTACTTCATGGATAGGATTATCTCAAAGCCCAGGAACTCAGTGTGAAACAGATGGGTTATTTAGAATATATTTACAAAAAGATTTAACTTTAAATACTTATGGTAAGTCTATATTAGAAGAGGGTAAAACTTATGCTATTACTATAGAAAAAAGATATGACTTAGGTAATTTTACTATCAATCTGACTATTGGTGAAAATAAGGAAATTGATACAGGAACAGGTACAGGTGGAACACCAGGTCCTGATGTAGAAGGTTTCTCTATAGAAGTAAATCAACCACAACAAAAAGATATAGAAATAGCTGTAAGTAGTGGTTATAGAATGGAAGATTACTCTACGGAGATTTTAAGTAATATTGATAAAAATGAGTTATTTAAAGTTATAACTTTAAAAAAAGATGGTGAAGAATTCACTTGCGCAGATAAAGCAGGTGATGAAAAAGATAAGTGTATTAAAAAAAGAATAGAAACCATAGATTCCTTAGCAAGCTTTAAAATTGTTTCTGGAAATAAAAATATATTTGAAGTATGGGATGGATACCATGATTACTTATATATAAAATCAGAAAATAAACTAGCTTTAAAAGTAGGTCAAGAGTATGATTTAGGTATAGATGTTGTAGATGCAAATGGTAACAAAATAGGTGAAACTATAAATATCAAAGTAATAGTTAAGAAAACTATTCTTGAAGCAAAAACAGAAGCTATAGAAAAAGATGTAAGTGATTCAAATAACTATAGACTAAAAACAAGTGAAGAACCTGTTTTATTTAGTTTTGAGATAGGTGCTTTTGCCACACAAAATATCTACGGAGAAGCGATAAATCAACATAAAATAAATCCATTTACAAATACAAATGCAGTTACTGATGATGTTATATTTGAATTGAAAAATAGTGATGATACATATAAGATAGAAAGAGTGGATTTTTATGGAAGTAAATACTATGCAGTTATATTACAAGATGGTGTAAATCCAGTGGAAAAAACTTTAAAAGTTGTGGCAAAAATACCATATAAAGATACTGAGTCATCAGATATAAAATATATAGAGTCTTCGTTTGATTTAACTATTACTAATAATGATGGTTTAACTTATCAAGCTTTACAATTAAAAGCTAAAAATCAAACAGAAATAGTAGAACAAAGACCTATGCCAACAGATGATATTGTAGAAGAGACAATGGATGTAGTTCTACAAGATTATACAGGAACTACAATAGATGGGAAAACATATCCTTCAAGTGGATCTTTATATATTGGAAAACATTTTATCCTCTCAGATAAAGGTTTAACAGGAATTACTTTTGAAATCGTAGGTGGAGATAACGAAGGATACTTTCAAAAAGAGTTATACTACAATGGAACAGGATATGATATACAGTTCAACAAAACAAAGCTACCAATAGCAGGTGATTATAACTTAACAATTCAAGCAAAAAAAGATGATTTAACAAGTAATACAGCAAATGTAAGCTTTACTATTTATCCTATTACTGCCCCAGGAGTTATAGACTCTATTGATGTTGATTTAGCAAATAAAGCTGATAAATGGAGTAAAGTAGCATTAACAGACTCAGGAGTACAAAATATACTTCCTTTATTTTTATTCCAACAAAAAGAAAATGAAACTGGTACTATAGAGTTAATCAAAAGATTTAAACTCAACGAAAACTCTACAAATCTAAACTCTGAATACAATGGTGTATCAGTTGAAGATGGTGATATTATCCATACTTTAGTTTCAAGTACAGATAATAAATACTATATTAGAAAGGTATACAGAGGGTTTGGACATTACCCTGTATATGCACTCTTCTTAAAAGCAGGACAAACAGCACAAGCTGGGGATACATTACAAGTAAAAGTTACAGGTACTTTTGAAGGAGTTGAATATCCAAATGAAACACCAGTAACTATTAATATTAAAGGTGATTCATATACAAATACTGATACTGAAGATTACGAAAACTGGACAGATCCTACAAATGGAAATACAAATCCTTATGATGCAAATGCAGATGCAGACTTTGTATTAAAACCAAACTATAGTAGATCTTCGACAGCAGATACTATAGAACTTTCGTGGGGAAGTTTTGATATAAATGTAGGGGATATTAAAGAAAAATTACTAGCAAATAAAGATTATACTTTTAGAATAGTAGATGATAATAGTAAATTTGCAATAAAAACAACTCTCGCGGGAGAATTTTCTTATCTAACAATAAGTTGGGATGCTACTAATGTAGAAAATAATACTGCATATGATTTACAAATCCAAGCTAAATATACAGACTCAGATAAATGGAGTAATATTTCAACTGTACACTTTACAATAGGAACAGCATCAGAGGGTGGTGATAATCCAGATGAAGTAGTAGAAGATGAGAACTTAAAATTAGCAGATAAAAAAGAGTATAAAATTGCTTTAGCGGATGTGCAAAATGCATCATCTGGTTATGTATTATCTTATGATGCTTTTGATTCTAGCAAAGCTGGAACTATAGATAATAATATACACCATATATTTCCATTCTCTAATGTAGGCTCGCAATATGCTCATACTGAGTATTCAAGTGGATATTGGAAAGAAAATGTTACTTTTGAAATAGAAGAAAATACTTCAAACTATGAAATAAAAAAAGAGGCAACTCCTTATTCTAATAATCAAAAGTGGACTAATATACTTAAAGTTAATAATCCAGTAAAAGAAACATTAACTATCAAAGTTTTAGCAAATAATGTACTAGTAGGTAAATTTAAAATTATTGTAAATGATGATGGTGAGACAAATGATAATCAAGGTGGTGGAGAACAAGGACAAGGTGAAACACTAGCAAACCCTATCAAAACGATGAAAGCAAATTGGGATAGTAGTGCATTTGATATAGATTTTGAAACAGC
>PDWI01001200.1_pt1 | contig 41447 bp, 39 predicted proteins | sample 1430891 | NCBI WGS metagenome assembly PDWI01 (sample SAMN01162508, study PRJNA174530) | Oral metagenome, whole genome shotgun sequencing project. | biome: Marine environment; feature: Marine mammal; material: Swab sample of the gingival sulcus; isolation source: swab sample of gingival sulcus... | reverse complement strand
GCCCCATGAACCAAGACAAGATATGTATATATCTTTATTTTCATCCATAAAAATTGAATTTGGATCAATAGGACGTGTTGGTGTTGATAATCCTGAGGTGCTATCAGTAATCATTTTCATAACTTGGTTATTTTCGGTATTTATAATTATAACATCACAAGCAACTCTTTCGGGAGCAGGTAAAAAACCGCCTACCATTTGAGTTAGTCCAACAAATAAATGATTATCACGGATTAACATTGCAGATGGATCAGGGTTTTGATCACCAACTCCATAACTTGTAATATCAATTTCTTTTACTAATTTCATTGTTTTATGATTAATAACTATTATTTTTCCTAAGAAAGCACAAGATATATAAGCAATATCTCCTTTAGTAACAACATTAGAAGCAGCGGCATTTTCGGGTAAAGTATATTCACCTTGTTTTACAAGTTTACCGTTTATTCTTGAATACTTTTTGAGTACGTTATTAGAACCACCCCATCCTGGGACAATAAATATATCATTACCAATAACACATGGAGCAGAGTAATAAGAAATAGGCATTGCAGTAGAATTTGTTATTTCTTTTGGTTCTAAGTTATCTATAAGCTGCATAAAAGCAATACCGGACATACCATCGGCATTAGGTATTGCGGTTGCGACTAATATCTTCCCTTCTTCAGATGAAGGTTTTAATACTTTATCATCATCATCACAAGCAACCATTGATAAAATAAATATTACTAAAAACATATATTGTAGTAGGTGCTTCATTTTTTTCCTCTAAGTTTATTATTAAAAATTATTTCATTACATATCTTACTTTAAATCCAAAATTTCTTCCGGGTAAAGGTCTGTTAAATTCAGATAAAACTTTTTCATTTGTGATGTTATTCATTTGCAGACTTATGAAAATACTTTGGTTATACAAACTATGTTCTAAACCTGCATTAATAACAAGAGAAGTTGGAATTCTTCGTTCTTGATAAATACTTTGTTCAAAATCATAAAAATATTCTTCAACAAAACTGCAATCTGTAAAAAATCTTGTGTTTTGTCCTATTCCTCCAAAAAGATTTTCTTTATGAAGTTCTAGACCTGCATTAGTGAAGAAATAAGGAATATTGGGTATTCTATCATTTTTGGTAGGATTAGGAACAGATGAACCCGCTTCAAATTCGCGTGTATCTCTTAAATCTTGATATGTTAAATTACTCCATAGATAAAGCCAATCAGAAGCATCCCATTTAACTTCAAATTCTCCGCCGATTGTTCTCATTTCTCCAAAATTCTCATATTTATTTTGTAAAGATCCGCCGGTAAAACGTATCATATTTTCTAACTGCATATAAAATCCGTTTATTTCCAATTGAATACGATTATTTCTGTTATAGCTTAAATCATACATAAATCCAAGATTAAAACTTGTATTACGCTCAGGTTCTAAATTACCAGCCGGAACAATTATAAATCCATCTCCCAAAAGCTCACTCTCCGAGGGAAGACGAACATCATAGCCGAGAGAAGTTTTAATCAAAAACTCAGGTGTAAACCTATAACGTATTGCGTTACTAATTCCAAAATCTTGTTTTTTCATATCTATTTTTTCCGGAATACTACTAATTCCGTAAAAATCTGAGAGAAGGGTTTTCATAGAATATAAATAATATTTTACGGTAAATGCATTTGTAAGTTTTTGGTTTAATGAATTATATTCGTGAGTTAATCCAACCACCCAACTATTCATGTCACTATTAAAATTAGTTTTGTACCCAATAACTTTATCACGCAACTTATTGCTTGGAATACCTTTTGCATAGTTATATTGGGAATTTAAAGTGATTGAATTCCGTTTATTTAGAATATAATTTAGATTGATTTTCTGACTATAATTATATTTCTTATTATTAACATCACTTGGTTGAGTCCCAATTTCACCACCATAAATAGTTGCAGGTGGTCTTTTTTTACCATCCCATGTATATCTTTGCATTGCTTTATCTTGGAACTTAAAAACTGTATAAGCAATAGTATTATTAAAATCGAAATCTAAACCTTCAATTAAAAAATTCTCTTTTTCAATATGATTTGAAAGAACATAAGCATTTGCTTCACTTTCAGCTTCTTGAATATTGTATTCAATACCTTGAATCTCTTTTTTCGTAAAAATTACAGCAGGCTCAAAAACAACTTCATTGAACCACCAATTTTTAGATTTAAAGCCTCCACCGATTGTAATTTTTTCAAATCTATCGTGATCTCTTATGATAAACTTGCCCGGTTGCAAGGGTAGCTCCATTTTATAATTATTATCGGAATAGGTATAAAATCCGCCAATACCTGCTTCATATCCATTCTTATTGCTCTTAAAAACCGTACTAAATTTGTGGGTATTAAAAGATTGTCTTGAATAAGCAGCATCAACATAAGTTGGAGGATATTCTTTTAACACAATGTTAACAGCACCACCCATTGAAGAACCGCCAAACTTTGCGGGAACAATACCTTTATAAACTTCAACTCTATCAATGAGATCAACAGGGATGTCGTTTATATCCAGAAAATCGGTATTATCATTAAGGGGAGTTTCATCAATAAAGAAACCAACTCGTTTACCTTCAAGACCTCTTACAGAAATACGAGATGAACTACCAACACCTCCCGAAGCACGAATTTTAACTCCGGCAGTTTTAGAAAGAACTTCACTAACATCACTTACTGTACCTTGTAATTCATGCATAGTAATTACTGAAATAGGCATTGCCTGTTCCCTTATTTCTCTCGCTTCGGATTTTGCGGTAACTTTCACTTCATTTAATTCAACCGTAGTTTCTTCCATATATATAGTTATGGAATTGGTATTCTTTTCTAAACTGAGAGTCTTTTCTATTGTTTTATACCCGAGAAAAGAAAACTTTATTTTATGTTTTCCTTCGGGAAGCTTGAATAAAAATTTACCTTTACTATCGGTGGTTGTACCTTTTTTTAACTTTTGAACATAAATACTTACACCTGTTAAGGGACTGTTATCTTGTGCATTTAAGACAGTCCCTTTTAACAAAATTTGGGCATTTATGTTATTAACAGTAGATATTATGATAATTCCCAAACAAATTATCAATTTCTTAATTATTTCCATATTTGCTTTAATTATTCAAAATTTATTGAGAAAAATAATCGTTCATATCAGCACCAAGACTACTTATTGTATATTCGTGCAAAAGAGTATCTATTTGGCTGCCTATTGAATTCCATTTTTTACAAAAAGGACAAGGATTATCATGAGTACAATTTTTAAATTTGAATAAGCATTCATTAAAATTAATTTCTCCGTCAAGAAGTTCAATTACTTCGTAAACAGATTTATCTTTAGCTTTAGAAGATATTCTGAATCCACCGCCTCTTCCTTTAAAAGATTCTAACACTTTATATCTTGTTAGTCTTTGCATTATTTTACCGGCATAGTGTTTAGGAATCATTTCTTCTTTAGCTACATTTTCTACCATTACTAATTCGCCTTCTTTCTTTTTAGCCAAATTAGAAATTAATTTTACTGCATATACAGATGTTTTAGATATATTCATTTTTTTTCTTTTAGTTTTTTGAATAATAAAATTCAGTTATTTCTGGAAGTGTTAATAATTCCGTTACCATATTTTCCACTTCTTCTTTAAACTTTTCGTAGTCTTTTGGCTCTACAGTTAAAAGTATCGGATCAATCTTAATACGAAACGGTTTTTCCAGTTTTACAGATTCATCAATTAAATCGTATTGATATAAAACCGAAAGAATTCCTACTAATATTTCTTTATTAATATGTATTCTCAAGAATTTATAATCTAAATTATAACCACAGCAATGTTCACATTGTGAAATTCTGCAATAATTATTCGATTTATTGTGTTCCATTTTTTCCTCTGATTTATGTACAAATATCAGGTTCAATTATTTTAATCCACTCATTTATTCTATCTTCTGTTTTATCATCTTCATTATCTTCGTCAATACCAAGCCCAACAAATTTTCCGTCTCTTTCTGCTTTGGATGAAGTGAAATCGTAATCGGAGCAATCCCATGCACCAACAACTTTTGCACCTTTTTCTATGAGTTTATCATAAATTATTCCCATTGCATCCAAGAAATAATCAGGATAACCGTATTGATCACCCAAACCGAAAATGGCAACTGTTTTGTTAGAGAAATCGATTGAATCTAAATTATCAAAGTAAGAATCCCAATCGCTTTGTAGTTCACCATCATACCAAGTTGGTGCACCAAAAATTAATTTTTCATAATTTTCCATTGCATCGGGTTCGGCTCTGTTAAGATCAACCAGTTCAATTTTATCGTTACCAATTTTTTCTGCAATCAGTTCTGCAATTCGTTCAGTATTACCTGTATCTGAACCATAGAATAAACCTATTTTACTCATTTTTTCTCCTTTGTTTTAATTTGTTAAATTAGCTATTTCATTTATTTTTCTCGAAATTGAACTTAAACCTGAATTTTTAAGCATATAAAAAGGTTTGTTGAATTTCTTAGAATGTATTTTTACACTTAAACATGCATTATGACTATTTACATCAACCGGACAGAGGATAAAATCCGCTTTCTTGATTGATTCTTTAAGAGCTGAGTCACCATTTTTGAGGTAACCGTCATTATAATCAAAAATTCCTCCTAAATCCTCAACAGCTGATCTGTAGAAAGTAGTCATTTTAGATAATCCTCCTACAAGGAGTATTCTTTTACCACATAGTTCTCTATTTATACAATTTTCACAATTATATTCATTAAAGTTATAACTAGGTTGAAGTTTATCCAATTCATTGTTTTGGGCTTTAATAATCTTGTTTCGATTAAGAATTTCCATTTCAAGAATTTTTTCTTTTTCTTTTTTTCTTTCTATTTCATTTTCTAAGTCAGAAACTTTATTGAATAAACGAGCTATTTTTTCTTTAAGTATTACTTTTTCGTTTTTTAATTCTTCTACTGCGGCAAAATCGGATTTTAGTTTTTCGTTCTCAACTTCTAATTTTTTACTTATCTTACTTTGTTTTAAGTTATTATTTTTTAATTTTTTAATATCCAGATTTAATTTATTATTTCTTTCTTTTTGTTTTTTTAACTGGAACGATAGACTTTCAATTATTTCCGAACTCTTCTTATTATTACAAGATGTTTCGTATTCATGCACCTTATTAAAAGTTAAAACATGAATTATTCCTGTTATTTGATAAAGTTCGTTTTTAGGAATATCAGGTTGTTTTAGTAAACCATAGATATGTCCACCGGCATTAGGTTCTTTTGTTTTTTTTATAAGTTCTTTTTTGTACTCAAAATCACGCAAATTATCCCAAAAGAATAATTCACCTTTGTACTTAGCAGATAGGAATTTTTCGATTCGTATTTTAAGCGGAGTATTTTTTGATAACTCTGCAGATAGAATTTCATGACAATCAATATCCGTTAATTTTTTTTCGGCATATTTAGCCTTTTTCAATATTTTTCTTTGTTCTGCAACTGTTAAACAGTTCCCTATTATGGCACAATGAACAGTACTGTTATAATCAGCTAAATCTCGTCTCATTTTTTATACCATTTTGATTTTTACGAAAGAAATAAATATTGTATAACTCATTGTTGAGTTTTTCTACTTTATATTGCCACCCTTTATCCGCAAGAAACTTTATTAATGATAATGGTTCATATTTTTGAATAACCATTAAATTTTTATGTCCAAGCAACTCACCTGCTTTTGTAACAACTTTTGAAAAATATTCATGTGATAAATTTCTTACATCAATAACTTCAAAATTATCAGATAAAGGTATTGTTATGTATTCTGGTTTTATTTTATATTCAAACATTATAATATACTTACTTAGATTTAATCTTAATAGTAAATAAAGCATAGAATTGTCTGATTTGCAATACACAGTAATTAGTAAAATTTAATACCAAATTTTTGGTATTAAAAGGACTAATCAGCTAATTTAATTAAATTCTTTTTAATTGATTTTACTATTAGCTGAGGAGTACTTCTTACTTTTAGTTTTTTCATTATATTTTTTTTGTGAGTAAGAACCGTATGTTCGCTTATGAACAAAGATTTTGCAATTTCGTTATTTTTATTTCCGGTTACAAGGTGTTTTAGAATCTCAATTTCTCTTTTACTCAAAATTTCTTCGGCAACTGGTTTTTCTTTAGGTTTACTTAAATTATTTACGACAGTTTTATAAACTTCGCTGCTGTAATAATTTTCGCCTTTATGAATTTTTTTTGCCGCAAGAATTAGTTCATCTTTCGAAATATCTTTAAGTACACACCCCTCAATGTTAAGTTTTATTAGTTCGGAGATATGATTTTTATCATTGGGATCAACTAAAACCAAAACTTTTAGGTCCGGATAATCGGTTTTTATTTTAGAAATACATTTTTTTGCTTCATCAATTTTATCAACAACTTCAAAAATCAGAAGATTGGGTTGAAGCTTCGCTACATTCGTAAAAAGTTCTTCGATGGATACACCGTGAACTTCAAAATCTTTTAATCTTTGAAGAATACAAGTAATAGCAAAATTCATCAAAAAGTATTTATTGGCAATTAAAATTTTTATTTTTTCCACAACAAACCATTTATTAAGATTAAATCTAAATTACTAAAAAAGGGACTTATTATCAAATTAAAGAGAAAAAAAGATGCGAAAATATTTTTTAATAAACTTAGCTATAAGTTATCTTCGATAATTTGGCAAATTATATGCCCTGCTAAAATGTGCATCTCTTGAATTCGAGCTGTTACATCAGAAGGAATAACGATATTAATATCACAAATTTCTTTTAATTTTCCACCATTTTTTCCACTAAAACCAATGGTTACACAACTTAATTCTTTAGCTTTTTTTATTCCTTCCAGTACATTCGGACTGTTACCTGAAGTAGAAATTCCGATTACAACATCATTGGGTTTTGCAAGTGCTTCAACTTGGCGGGAAAACATAAAATTGAAACCATAATCATTACTTATTGCAGTTAATGCCGATGTATCTGTTGTTAAAGCCAAAGCCGGCAGTCCTCGTCTTTCTTTTTTATAGCGACCGCTTAATTCCGCCGCAATGTGTTGAGCATCTGCCGCACTTCCACCATTTCCGAAAAGTAAAATTTTATTGTTTGTTTTTATTGCTCTTAAACATTTATGAGCAACTTCTTCTATCACAACTCCCGAGTTCTCAATAACTTTAGTGAGAACTTCTGCGTGTTCTTCAAATTCTTTTTTAATTATATTTTTCACAAAATTTTCCTAAAATATTTTTCAAATTTAAGAAGATTAATGGAAAAAACTATTTTTTTTCTACAGGTATTTCAGTTTTTTGAACTTTGGCTTTAGTTTTTTCAATTATTTTTGCATGTTAGTTTCCATTTTAAGACTTTTATTTAAATTATAAAAGATAATTATCAGTACAATTTTAATTTAAAATAATAATTCTTTCATTCTTTAGATATAATTTTCGTGTTATAATAATAATTTGGTTTAAATTTTCATTTTTTAATTCTGCTATTTTATTTTACTGATGTGAAACTCTTTCAACAATCTTTTAATAGTAATAAAAGCAAATTTATATAGCAAATATTAATGATTATTAGTTATTTTTGTTATATTATTTAACTTACGGGTATATTGAAAGACAATGAAAAATATTTTAGTTTTTATAATTCTAGTTTTACTTACTACAAGTTGTAGTATTTTTGATGTTAGCGAACACAAAGAAAAGTTATCGGTTGAAGATATTTTTATTAAAAGTTTTAACTCTAAAGAATTAAATTATTCAAATTTTCCATATTCCGTAATTGATTCTATAAAAATTGACTCCTCAAAAAAAATTATTGATATTTCTTTTAATAAAAATTTTTCTACAGTTCCTCTTAGAAAAGAAAATGTTGATTCAATTTATAACGAAACCCAAAAATTTTTCAACAGTTATTTACCTGATTATTCAGTTAATATTTTTTCGATGAACAAAAATTTAAGAGAACTAATTCCTAACTTTTATAGAAAAAACAATATTGATAAATACAGATTACCTAAAAAACTTTCAACAAGAACTCCGATTGTGTTTAATAAAAGTAAAAACTTAAAATATAAAAACGGATTGTTTAACAAAAATATTGCCTTGTGGCATAGCCACGGTTGGTATTATAATCATAGACTGAATAGATGGCTTTGGCAAAGGGCAAGACTTTTCCAAACTGTAGAAGATTTAGGACCAATGAGTTTTACACTTCCCTTTTTAGTTCCAATGTTAGAAAATGCCGGAGCAAATGTTTTTATTCCACGTGAACGAGATACCCAATTAAATGAAGTTATAGTGGATAATAAAGATGATAATTTCTCTGCCGGCAGAAAGTGGAAACTTGATGAAACAATCGGCTTCAAACAATTTGGAAAATCAATTCCGGCAAACTATAATCCGTTTAAGTACGGCAGTTATTCTTATATTAAGGCAAACAAGAAAAATATTTTTGAAGCAGTTTATCAATTAAATATTCCCGAAAGCGGAAATTATTTTGTTTCCGTTTCTTATCAAGCTTTAGAAAACAGTTCGGATTCCGTTCTCTATTCCGTTTATCATTCCGGAGGAAAAACTGATTTTATTATTAATCAAAAAATTGGCGGCGGTACTTGGATTTATCTCGGAAATTTTAATTTTAAATTAAATAATGAAAATAAAGTAATCGTTTCAACCAAACTTGCCAAAGAAAATGAAGTTATTACTACTGACGCTGTTCGTCTTGGCGGAGGTTACGGCGTAGTTGAAAGAAACGGGAAAACAAGCGGTCGCCCCAAATTTGTTGAGGCTGCAAGATATTATCTTCAGTTCTGTGGAATTGATGATACATTAGTTTACAATATAAATGGAAATGAAAACGATTATAAAGATGATTACCAATCACGAGGTGAATGGGTAAATTATCTAAAAGGTTCTCCAAGCGGACCAACCAAAAACAGAAATGCAAAAGGTCTTATGCTCCCAATTGATGCTTCAATAGCCTTCCACTCTGATGCAGGAATAAGTAAATCAGATACAACTATCGGAACGTTATCCATCTATACAATTAACGGAATGGATACTCTTGACATCTTTCCCGAAAATTATTCCAGACTTGCTAACAGAGATTTTGCCGATATTATTCAGACCGAAATAGTAAATGACATAAGAGCAAAGTACGATCCTATTTGGAGAAGGCGACAATTACGCGAGGCACAATACAGTGAATCAACAAGACCGAATGTGCCATCTGTTTTACTTGAACTTGCTTCACATCAAAATTTTCTTGATGCAAAATTTATGGCTGATCCAAGATTTAGATTTGATGTTTCTCGCTCAATTTATAAAGCCGTATTAAAATTTCTTTCGGTTCAACATAATTTTAATTACATAGTGCAGCCATTACCGATTGATAATTTTACTATTCATCAAATCGGACAAAATAAAATTAAGTTATCTTGGGAAAAAGTATCTGACCCGCTTGAACCAACTGCTGAAGCCGACAAATATATTGTTTACACAAGTATCGATAGTAATGGATTTGATAATGGTGTTATCGTGGACTCAAATTATTTAATAATTGATAATTTAGATTACAACAAAATTTATAATTTTAAGATAACAGCAATAAATAAAGGTGGAGAGAGTTTCCCTTCTGAGACCTTATCTTGTGGATTTGCAAAAAACTCAAACCCTACATTACTTATAGTAAATGGCTTTGATAGAATTTCTACGCCGGCACATATTAACCTTGATAATTATTCAGGTTTCATTAATAAAATTGATGAAGGTGTTCCCTACCAATACGATATTAGCTTTACAGGTGAACAATTTAACTTTCATGAAAAATCAAAATGGAAAACCGATGATACTCCCGGACACGGTGCAAGTTATGGAGATTATGAAACGAATGTTATTGCCGGGAATACTTTCAACTATCCTTACTTACATGGAAAAAGTATTTTAGGAAACGGATATTCTTTTGTTTCTTCAAGTGATGAAGCAATAATGAACAACAAAGTTAAACTTAATAATTTTAAACTTATAGATTTTATTTTCGGCGAAGAAAAAACTACAAAATGGATAAAACCTTATACTGATAGTTTACTTGGCATTCAATACAAAATCTATACTAAAGAGTTTATTACAAAGGTTACAGATTTTTTGAATAATGGAGGCAATTTATTTATTTCCGGTTCTTATCTCGGAAGCGACATTTACAGTTTAAAAACGACTGATACAACTGCAAAAAATTTCGTTTTGAAATTATTAAAATTTAAATTAGATTCAGATCACGCTGTAAAAAATGGGAAAATATTTCCAACAAATAATTTTTTAGCAGATACAATTACATTTAATTTTATTACAGAAATGAATGATAAAATGTATAATGCCGAAGCACCTGATGCCCTTGGTGCAGTCAATGGTTCCAAAACTATCTTAAGATATAACGAGAACCATTACAGTGCAGGAATCGCTTATAAAGATAATTATGGCATTATTGCATTCGGATTTCCTTTTGAAACAATAGAAACAAACAGCTCAAGAAAAGCCGTAATGAAATCTATCTTAAATTTTTTATTAGGAGAATAAATGAAATATTTTTTAATTATAACAATCTTAATTTTTATGAACAACTTTGCTCAAACCAAATATGAAAATATTAATCAAGAAATTGCAAAAGGTAATTTTTCTATAGCAGATAAAATGATTAAAAAAATAATCGAGACAAAAAAAATATCTGCTGATGAAAAAAAATCATTACTCTTCGAAATTGAAAGACAAAAGAGAATCAAAAAAGATTTTAAAAAAACTGAAAAAGATATTCTCGACTATGTTAAAAAATTCTTACCTGATGTGAATTCCGAAATGCTCAAAGATTGGGAACAAGATGGAACTCTTGAATACAAAATTATAGACGGTGAAAAACTCTACTTTAACAGAAGTCATACTAATTTGTTCAGAATTAACAAAGAATTAAAGAAAATAAAAAAAGAAATTACCGGAGCTCAAAAAGAAAATCTAGATATCCTTATTGAAAAAACTATTCCGAGAATTCTTACTGAAACTAAAGAGACTGAAAATATATACGGTCCAAAAGAAAAAATGAAATTAAATTATACGATAACGGTACCGGCAAATGCTATTCCCGAAGGCGAATTACTTAAATGTTGGATGCCTTATCCAAGAGAAAATAATAAAAGACAAAAAATTATTTCTTTTACTTCTAATGACAAGTTTGCAATTGCAGATAACAGCAATTTGCAACGCTCAGTTTACTTTGAGAAAGTTACAAAAAAAGATAAACCTACAATCTTCAACTATGAGTTGATAATTGAAACAAGAGGAATGAATTTTAATATTCAACCGGAAAAAGTTAAAAAGTATATAAAAACTGAAGATTACAAAAAATATACAAGCGAACGTAAGCCGCACATAGTTTTTACAGATAAAATTAAAGAGCTAAGTAACAAGATTGTAGGAGATGAAAAAAATCCTTATTTAATCGCTAAGAATATTTTTACTTGGATTAGTAAAAATATTCCTTGGGCAGGTGCAAGAGAATATTCAACATTACAAAATATCTCCGATTATTGCTTAACAAATATGCATGGAGATTGTGGAATTAAGACCTTACTTTTTATGACACTCGCAAGATATAACGGTATCCCAACTAAATGGGAAAGCGGCTGGATGCTGCATCCTGATGATCTGAATTTGCACGATTGGGGTAAAGCCTACTTTGAAGGATATGGCTGGGTTCCCGTTGATCAATCATTTGGTTTAACCGATTCAGAAAACGAAGATATAAAATATTTTTATCTTGGCGGAATTGACCAATACAGATTTATTGTAAACGAAGATTATAGTCAACCATTCTTTCCTGCCAAAGAACACTTTAGAAGTGAAACCGTAGATTTTCAACGAGGCGAAGTAGAATGGAAAGGCGGAAACCTTTACTTTGATGAATGGGATTACCATATGGATATTGAGTATTTAGAAAAGTAGTAGTCTATTTTACAAATTGTTTATTTTCGTAGAACCAATTAGAAAAGAGATTATTAACAAGATTTTATAGAAATTACGGAGCCTGCAGCAATCATTGCTGTTTCGGCTCGCAATCTGTTTTCAGTTAAATTCAATAATTTTCTATTTTCTATTGAATTTATTTCTTTATCTGTCAATCCGCCTTCGGGACCGAAAACCAAGTTATAATTTTTACTCAAGCTTGATGAAACAAACCCATTAAAATTTTCTTCGGCAAGTTGCTCAAAAATAATTGTAGTTTCATTATTTTGAATTTTAAGTTTTTCTAACAAAATCAATTTTGGAAGATGAGCTTGAAGACTTTGTTTCATTGCCGCAAGTGCTATTTTTCCCAAACGTTCAAATTTAATATTTTTTTTATAACTTTTTTCTGCAACAAAAAAAATAAAGTTTGTAAAACCTAACTCAACTAATTTTTCCAGAGCAAACTCTAATCTATCAGGTGATTTTAATGTTGGTATATAAAAGTTAATATTCGGAAATTTTTCTTTAATAAATTCTCGGTTTACTATTTTTAATCTGACATCATTCTGATATACAAAAAGTATTTTTGTTTCGTAAACATTTCCCTTACCATCGGTAACATAAAGTTTTTCACCAACATTCTTTCGCATAACTTTAATAGCGTGTTTAGCTTCATTTTCCGAAAGTGTTATCTCATCTTCGGAAATATTTTTGTTTGGAGAAAAATAAAATTCTGTGTTAGCGTATTTCATATTTGCTTACAATTAAAATGAAAAACCGGTTTGTAAGAGAAACTCACTTTTGTTAAATTCATTAACAGCATATTCAAATCGTATAGCATTATATGGTAAAATTAAAAGAGTTAAACCTCCTCCCCACCCTGAGTTAAAATTATTTAAATTTAACTTTTCATACTTATTAAAAGTTGTGCCCGAATCAAAAAATAAGTTTATATAAATTCCAATCCTCGCTGATGTAAGTCTTCTTTGCAAAAGAGGTAATTTAACACTAAAATCCCATTCTTTTAAGATCGGATAATTAAATTCCATAGAAGTTAAGAAATAATGTTTTCCTTCACGGCGGTTAAATCTGTGTCCACGTAAATACTCATCATCACCGAGTAAGGATAAACTGTAAAAGGGAATTTTTTCTTCAAAAATATTTCGGAGTTTTACTCTCCACTTACCCGATAAGTTACCAATTATAGTATTATACTTTCTTACATCCAAATTAAAAATATTATAAGAATCATTTTGGGTGGAAAAACCTTTATGTACAAGTGAAGCCACAGCAAGTAATCCATTGGTAGAAAACTGTTTCAAATCTCTATTATCATATTCATAAGCAATCCCTGCAGAAAAAACTCTATCAATACTTGAATTTGAAGCAGTTAAAGTTTTAACTTCTTTTGGAAAATCCATATATTCAAAATTATATGAATTATATATTTTGTTAAATTGATTTATTCTATAACCTAAAGTAAATCCCGAAAAAATATAATGATAAGTAAATTTATCTCCGTATAAATTTTCTGCTATCAACCTTCTGTTTTGAATACTTGTATAACCAAGATTAACTTCAAAACTTAAATTGCTGCCATTAAATAAAACAGGAGTCAAATACTTAATATAATATGTAGGATTATAACCGAAAGTTATAACTCCCCATATTGTTTCATTTCGTCCTCTAAAGTTTTTGTAGAGAATATACAATCCATATGTTGCTCTCTTAAATGAATTTTCTCTTAATTTTAAATAAGGTAAGGGATAAATATACCAACTTTCTTTAACCGAAATTTCAAGAATATTTATTTCATTTTTGTTATTTATTTTTAATTCAACTTTTCTAAATATTCCAAGGCTGAAAACTCTTTCGCTATTAAAATCAAGTTGTGCTTGTGTTACTGAATCACCAATGCTAAAGTTTAGCTCTCGCAAAATAATATAATCTTTAGTTGTTTCATTTCCGGTTATTTCAATTTTATCAACTTTAAATTTTCCTTCTTCACTTTTTGAAAGAATGAAATTAAGAGAAACAAAAAAAAATATTATTATAAATCTATATGTAATTTTAGAGTTCAAAATAAACCTAATTAAAAAATATTTAAATATTTAAGATAAGCATTGTTTAACTAAAATGGAGTGATTTTTATTTTGAAGATTTTTTTGTGAGCAATATTTTATTGCTGCTTCCAACCATTTGAAAACAGCAATATATTTTGCTATTGCAATTTGGCAAAAGATAGCTTCATCATTGATAAATGACATACCAAAATTGAGTTTGATATTAAATATTTTTTAATTGCAATAGCTGTGTTCAACTTTTATGCAGATATCTTGAATAACTTCGATGCCCTTTTTAAGGACAGGTTTTACGTCTTTACCATTTCTGATACCAAGCTGTAGCCATAATACATTAGGTTTTAGCTTAAGAACATCTTCTATAATATTTGGGATTGAGTCCGATTTCATAAAAACATCGACAATATTAATATGAAAATCAATTTCACTTAAACTGTTATAAACTTTAATGCCATCAGCTTCGGTAAAAGTTTGATTAAGGGTTTACGCCAACAACATTATATCCGGTATTAGCTAAGTAATTTGCTATTCTTCACCTGGTTCTGTCGGGATTCCGAGAAATCCCGACAACAGCAATATTTTTAGCACTTTTCATATTTCACAAGTTTTATTCATTTTCTTGCTTTTCATATTCTTCAATTGGTAAACAACTACAAAGTAAATTTCTATCACCATAAGCATTATCAACTCTTCCTACAGCAGGCCAAAACTTGTTGTGTTTAATCCATTCAGTAGGAGTAACGGCTTTAGAAATTGAATATGAATGTTTCCATTCATTTACAACATCCTCTAAAGTGTGAGGAGAGTTTTTAAGAACATTATCTTCCTTGGTAAACTTACCTTCTTCAATCTCTTTTACTTCTTTGTAGATTGATTCCATTACATCGCAGAATTTATCTAATTCAGCTTTTGATTCACTCTCTGTCGGTTCAACCATTAAAGTACCGGCAACAGGAAATGAAACAGTAGGAGCATGATACCCATAATCCATTAATCTTTTAGCTATATCTTCAACTTCTATATTTGCAGTTCTTTTAAATTCTCTTGTATCAAGAATTAATTCATGGGCAACAAATCCTCTTTCGTTTGAATAAAGAGTTTTAAAGTGATTCGCCAATTTAACTCTTATGTAATTTGCATTAAGAATAGCAATTTCCGATGCTCTCTTTAGTCCCTCGAAGCCCATCATTCTGATGTAAGAATAAGCAATAGTTAACACACTTGCACTTCCCCAAGGAGCTGAAGAAACAGCAGATATGGATTTTTCTTTATTTATATTTACAACTGAATGCCCCGGTAAAAACTTAGTTAGTTCTTGTGTAACTGCAATTGGTCCAACTCCGGGTCCGCCGCCTCCATGAGGAATAGCAAAAGTTTTATGCAAGTTTAGATGACAGACATCTGCACCACACATTGCAGGATTTGTTATGCCGAGTTGTGCATTCAAGTTTGCTCCATCCATATAAACCAACCCGCCGTTTTTATGAATCGTCCCATTTATCTCAATTATACTTTTTTCAAAAACTCCGTGAGTTGAGGGATAAGTTACCATTAAACACGATAAATTATCTTTATGTTGCTCGGCTTTAGCTTTCAAATCTTCAACATCAATATTACCTTTTTCATCACACTTTACAATTACAACTTTGTTGCCTGCCAAAATTGCACTTGCGGGATTTGTACCATGTGCAGATGCAGGAATCAATACAACATTTCTTTCTGTATCACCTCTATCATGATGATAAGCTCTAATTACAAGTAATCCGGTATATTCACCTTGAGCACCAGAATTAGGCTGCAAAGAAACTCCCGGCAACCCGGTTACAGCTCCAATTTGTTCTTCCAATTTTTTGAACATTTCCAAATAACCTTCAACTTGCTCAAGAGGTGCAAAAGGATGTACATAACCAAAATAGGGATTAGTTAATGAAAAGAGTTCAGATGCAGCATTTAATTTCATTGTACATGAACCGAGCGGAATCATTGAAGTTGTAAGCGAAAGATCTTTGTTTTCTAATCTTTTTATGTAACGCATCATTTCTGTTTCCGAATGATAGATTGAAAAAACTTCGTGAGTTAAATATTCAGATTCTCTTACCAATTCTTTTGGAATCACACACTCAACATCAAGATTATTTTTCTCACCTTTTTCAAATACTTCTTTAAAAATATTTATTAATTCTTCTACATCTTTTGGTATTGTCTTTTCACCGAAACTAAGCGATATAGTTTTACTATCTTTATAGAACAAATTTATCTTAGCAGCTTCAGTTTTTGATTTTATTTCTTTCAATTTTTCCGAAGCGACTTCAATTGTTAATGTATCAAAAAAAGTATTGTTAACAATTTTTAAGTTTAATTCCGAAATAGTTTTGGCAAAATATTTTGTATATTCATTAATTCTTATGGCAATATTTTTTAATCTTTTTGGTCCGTGATAAACCGCATACATTCCAGCCATTATTGCTAAGAGTACTTGTGCAGTACAAATATTGCTGGTAGCTCTTTCTCTTTTAATATGCTGTTCTCTTGTTTGCAGAGCCATTCTTAACGCTTCTCTTCCTTTAGAATCTACAGAAATGCCAATAATTCTTCCGGGAATTGTTCTTTTGTATGCTTCCTTAGTTGCAAAATAAGCTGCATGCGGTCCGCCAAAACCCATTGGAACACCGAATCTTTGAGTTGAACCAAGTACACAATCAGCTCCGAATTCTCCCGGTGGTGTTAAAAGAGTTAAAGCGAGTAAATCTGCTGCAACTATATTGAAGATTCCTTTTTCTGTTGCCTTGGCAAATAGTTCCTTAAAATTGTTTATACTTCCATCGGCATTTGGGTATTGAACAACAAGAGCATAAATATTTTCTGAAAGTTCGAATTTTTCTAATGGTTTTACAATCACTTCTATTCCCAATGGAACGGCTCTTGTTTTAATTACATCAATTGTTTGAGTAAACACTTTATCGGAGATTAAAATAGTATTTGCTTTTTTCTTTTCACCTTTACGCAAACCGTGTAGCATTCTCATAGCTTCCGCTGCTGCCGTACCTTCATCAAGTAATGAAGCATTAGCCAGTTCCATTCCGGTTAAATCAGCAACCATTGTTTGAAAGTTTAATAATGCTTCCAATCTGCCTTGAGAAATTTCTGCTTGATAAGGGGTATATTGTGTGTACCAACCGGGATTTTCCAAAATGTTTCTTTTAATTACAGATGGAGTTATGGTTTCATAATATCCCATTCCAATATAATTTTTGAATTGCTTATTTTTATCTGCAAGTTTCTGCATTTCAATTAAAAGTTCAGTCTCGGTAAGTGGATTATCAAACTCAGGATTTTTCTCCAACAAAATATTATCAGGAACAGTCTGTTCCACAAGTTCTTCTATTGAATTAACTCCAATAGTTTTCAACATTTCTTGAATGTTACTTTCTCTGGGACCAATATGTCTATTAATAAATTCTTCAGGTTGTGGTATGTTTTGCATAATAAACTCTATAATAATTTTCAAAATTTTATAAGGAAATTTAAATAATTTGTTGAAGAAAGCGAATAAAAATCAAAATAATTGGTATTTTTTTACTTCCCAAACAATATAGAAATGTAACAAAATAGATAGGCTTATTTATTTTCTATCTAACCCTTGTAAAGTTACTCCGTTACACTAGAAATAACTAATTTTTGCTTATTTACTCTCTTAATATTGAATTTTGAGCTTTCAGAACACCTATACTTCTTTAACATTTTTCATTTTATGTTTCAATTTTTCAAGAGCTTTTTTTGCAGCGTTTTGTTCTGCTTTCTTCTTATTTTTTCCCGTACCAAGTCCCCGCTGTTTTTCAGAAATATAAACTGCGATTGTAAATATTTTTTCATGTTCCGGTCCAATTTCTTCTATAATTTTATAAATAGGTGATTCTAATTTATTTGCATGGGCAAATTCCAATAATTGTCCCTTATAATTATTATCAAAATAAATAACATCTTCTTTTATCTGTGGAAGTATTATAAACTTAGTAACAAAATTGCTTGCAATCTTTTCACCAAAATCTAGATAAATTGCACCTATAAGTGCTTCGAGACAATCAGCTACAATTTTTCCCGTTTTCTTTTTGTTACTACTTATAAAATTATTATTTAAAAAGAGATATTTTTGAAGTTCGAGTGAAAAACCAATTTTTTTTAAGGAATCTTTGTTTACAAGAAGCGAACGTGATTTAGTAAGAAAACCTTCGTCTTTATCAGGATAGTTTAGAAATAAATACTCTGCTACTATTTTACCCAACACGGAATCACCCAAGAATTCAAGTCTTTCGTTGGATTTTTGTAGTGTTACAGATTGTTCTAAATAAGATCTGTGTGCAAAAGCCTTTATAAAATATTTTTCATCATTCGGATACTTCCCCAAAAGCGAGTAAATAAATTTATAAATAGCTTCTTTTTTATGTGTATCAATATCCGGGTAGAGTAGTTTTCTCTTTTTATGAAAAAAAGAAAATATCTTCTCTAACAAAAACTAACCTTCATATTTTTTGAATAATAAAGAAGCATTATGTCCGCCAAATCCGAATGTATTGCTAATTGCATACTTTATTTTTCTTTCTTTGGCTACTTTAGGTGTATAGTCAAGATCACATTCAGGACTTGGTTCATCTAAATTTATAGTTGGTGGAATAATACTATTCTTAAGTGCTAAGACAGTTGCAATACTTTCTACAGCTCCGGCTGCACCAAGTAAATGTCCGGTCATTGATTTGGTTGAACTTATTGAAAGATTATAGGCATGTTCGCCAAATAAGTTTTTAATTGCAAGGGTTTCATTTTTATCATTCAACTCGGTAGAAGTACCATGGGCATTAATATAATCTATTTTGTTTTTATCAATTCCGGCATCTCTAATTGCATCTCGCATTGAACGTTTAGCTCCTTCACCTTCAGCAGCAGGAGCAGTAACATGAAAAGCATCGCCTGTTAAACCAACACCGATAATTTCGGCATAAATTTCAGCTCCTCTTTTTTTGGCATGTTCGTATTCTTCCAAGATTAGTGTACCGGAACCTTCCCCCATAACAAACCCGTTTCTGTCTTTATCAAAAGGACGTGAAGCAATTGAGTATTTATCATTCCAAGTAGAAATAGCTCTTGCTGCATTAAATCCTCCAATTGCCATTGGAGTAATTGAAGCTTCAGAACCACCTGTAACCATCAAGTCTGCACTTCCTCTTTGTATTAGAATAAAAGCATCAGCTATTGCATGAGATGATGTTGCACAAGCTGATGTAGTTGCATAGTTAGGTCCTTTTAATCCAAATTTAATTGAAATATGTCCTGCAGCAATATCGGAAATCATCATTGGAATAAAGAAGGGACTTATTTTCCTTGGACCCCCTTCAATATAATTAGTATGCTGAGTTTCCCAAGTATCCATACCTCCAATTCCACTACCATAAATAACTCCAAAACGTTCCAAATCAACTTCTTCTAAATTTAGTTTAGAATCTTTCATAGCCATATATGATGTAGCAAGCGCATAGTGAGTAAACGGATCCATTCGTTTTAGAGCTTTTATATCAATGTAATCTTTGATTTCAAAATTTTTAATTTCACAAGCAAATTTTGTAGCAAAATTTGAAGTATCAAATTTGGTAATAGGGGCAGAACCGCTTTTACCTTCCAATAAGTTTTTCCAAAATTCTTCTACAGAATTACCTATTGGAGTTAAAGCACCTAATCCTGTAATAACTACACGTCTTTTATTCATAATTATTTCCAATATTTCAATTTTTGTTCTTAGATTTGAATATAGATATTCCACTATATGTATTTATATAGTGGAATAAAATGGTCTCGGAGATTTCTATCCGTTAACTTTATCTTTTAAATAATTTACAGCATCACCAACAGTACCAATCTTTTCAGCATCTTCATCAGGAATTGAGATATCAAATTCAGATTCGAATCCCATAACTAATTCAACGATATCTAATGAATCGGCACCAAGGTCATTTGTAAATGAAGCTTCAGGTGCTATCTGAGAATCTTCAACACCCAGTTTATCAATAATTATTTCTTTTACTTTAGCTTCAACATCCATATTTATACTCCTTGTTATTTATGAATTTAGAAAAATTTATTTTACATTACCATGCCGCCATCAACGGCAATTACTTGTCCGGTTACATAATCGGCATCTTCACTGCATAAAAATGCAACTACTTTAGCTATATCTTCCGGTTTACCTAATCTGTTCATAGGTATATTTTTTATAAGTGCTTCTCTTTGAGTTTCATTTAATTTTGCAGTCATTTCCGTTTCAATAAATCCGGGGGCTACAGCATTAACCGTAATGTTTCGTGATGCTAACTCTTTCGCCATAGATTTTGTAAACCCGATTACACCGGCTTTAGAAGCGGCATAATTGGCCTGCCCTGCATTGCCAATTAAACCTACAACTGATGCAATATTTACAATTCTTCCATACTTTTGTTTCAACATAGGTTTTAATACTGCTTTAGAATAATTGAATACACTTTTAAGATTTATATTTATTACCGAATCAAAATCTTTTTCGTCCATTCTAAGCAACAAATTATCTCTGGTAATTCCTGCATTATTGATTAAAATATCTACACCACCAAGTTTTTCTATAGCTTGGTCAATGGTTGCTTGTGCATCTTCAAATGATGAGGCATCTGCCTTAAACCCATATATTTTTGTATTTGCAGAATCAATTTCCTTTTCAATTTCGGCAGCACATTCATCGCAACTATTATAGATAAAAGCTACATCAGAAAATAAAACTCCGCAACAATTTCTTGCAGCAAGTTCCTTTACAATAGCTTTACCAATTCCTCTTGTTCCACCTGTAACTATAGCTCTTTTGTTATGATTACTCATTTGATGATCCACCAATAATTTTTATTTTAAATTTTGAATATAATACTAAATATTTTTTTTATCCACTAACTAAAATCTTGATTTTTAGAAAATTTTTTCAATGTCTTCAAACTTTTCTAAGTTCTTTACACTTACATTTTTATTTATTCTTTTTGCCAAACCTTGTAAAACTTTGCCGGGACCAATTTCTACAAATTCTGTAACACCGTCTTCGATCATTTGTTCCATTGATTTTTCCCACTTTACCGGAGCCGTTAATTGTTCCAACAATAATTTTTTTATTTCATTTACATCTTCAGTAGGTAACGCTTTAACATTTGTATAAACGGGACAAGTTGGGTTATTAAATTTAGTATTATCTAAGCTCTCTTTTAATTCTTCAATTGCGGGTTTCATTAAAGGCGAATGAAATGCACCACTCACAACAAGTTCTTTAACAATTTTAGCTCCGCTTTCTTTTGCCAAAACCATTGCTTCTTTAACACCTTCGATAGAGCCTGAAATAACAATTTGTCCGGGTGAATTAAAATTAGCACATTGTACAATACCTTTTGCAGAAGCTTTGTTACAAACTTCTATAAGAGATTCGTCTTTAAGACCAATTACCGCAGCCATTGTTCCGGGATATTTTTTTCCTGCCTCAAGCATTGCTTCGCCCCTTTTCCTTACCAAAGCTAAAGCATCTAATGGTAGAAGAGTTTTATTTGCAACAAGTGCCGAATATTCACCGAGTGAATGTCCTGCAACTGCATCGATATTAAAATCATTAATTTCATTTAAAAGTAAAATGCTATGCAGAAAAATTGCAGGTTGTGTATTACTTGTTAATTTCAGTTCTTCCAAAGGTCCTTCGAACATAACTTTTGAAAGAGAAAATTTTATTTTATCTTCAGCTTGTTCAATTAATTCTCGTGCTTTAACGGAATTATCATAAATATCTTTTGCCATTCCAACATACTGAGCACCTTGGCCGGGGAAAATAAATGCTGTCTTACTCATATTCTAGTCCATTCCCCATGTTAGATATATAGAGCCCCAAGTATAACCCGCACCAAAAGCTGCAAGAACTAAATTATCACCTTTCTTTATTTTTCCTTCTCTGTAATATTCAGTTAAACATGACGGTATTGTTGCAGCAGTAGTATTACCATATTTATGAATATTTACCATTGCCTTTTCTTTTGGAATTCCCATTCTATTGGCTGTTGCATCAATTATTCTTAAATTAGCCTGATGGGGTACAAGAAAAGCAATATCATCTGATGTTAAATTATTTCTTTTCATTATTTCAACAGATACATCAGCCATTCCTTTTACCGCTTCTTTGAAAACATTCTTACCATCTTGATATATAGTATGATACCCTTTATCAACGGTTTCATGAGTAGGTGGATTTAAGCTTCCTCCACCCTTCATATATAAAAAATCTTTTCCTCTGCCATCGCAATGCAATATTGAATCTTTTATTCCAAGAGTTTTATCTTCTGTCGGTTCTAACAAAACAGCTGAAGCTGCATCACCAAATAGAATACATGAATTACGATCTTTGTAATCAAGAACTGTACTCATTTTATCAGCACCAATTACAAGGACTTTTTTATAAGCACCACTTTCTATAAAATTTGCTCCCGTTCGTAGAGCAAATAAAAATCCAGAACATGCTGCTAATAAATCAAAACCCCAAGCATTCGTTGCCCCAATATTTTCCTGTACCAAACAAAATGTGGAAGGAAAAAACATATCAGGCGTAACGGTAGCAACAATTATTACATCAATTTCATCGGGTGAAATATTTTTGGATTTTAATAAATCCTTAGCTGCTTTTGTTGCCATATAACTTGTAGGACCATTTTCTTCAAGTCGTCTTTCTTTTATTCCCGTTCTTGTTAGAATCCATTCATCGCTTGTATCAACAATTTTTTCAAAGTAATTATTATCTAATATCTTTTCGGGAACATACATTCCCACGCCTGTAATAACGGCGTTAAATTTTTTATTTTCATTTTTAGAGGCTACCATAAAACTCCTTACCTTCCCTCAATTTTTGTATAAGATTTTTCTGAAACATATCATTAGCTTTAAGAATCATATTCTTCATTGCTAATGGTGAACTTGAACCGTGTCCTATTATGGAAATACCATTTATGCCAAGTAATGGAACACCTCCATGCGATTGATAATCCATATCACTTAAAGATTCTTTAAAGACAATTTTTGCTATTAGAGCTTTAAGTTTATTTAAAAGTCCTTTTTCCGCATAAGATTTTATTCTATTTTTTAGAAACTCAATAAAACTTTCACCGAATTTCAATAAAACATTTCCTGTATAACCATCACAAACAATTATATCTACTTTACCTTTTAGAATATCTCGTCCTTCTACATTACCCACAAAGTTTAACTTGCTTTTCTTCAATAATTTAAATGCTTCAGAGGTTACAAGATTTCCTTTTGATTCTTCTTCGCCTACACTCAACAAACCAACAGCGGGATTTTTAAGTCCGTCTAGTTCCTTCGCAAAGATAGTTCCCATAATAGCATAATCAAAAAGATGCTGAGCTTTACTATCAACACTTGCTCCTACATCATAAACGGTACAAGGTTTCATTTTTGATGTTGGAAATTGAGCACCTATTGTAGGTCTTCCGAAACCGGGAATGCGACCGATAATTAGTGTTGATGCAGCCATAACAGCACCGGTATTACCAGCACTTACGAATGCATCGGCTTTACCCTCTTTTACTAACATCGTACCTTTAACTATCGAAGAATCTTTTTTTTTTCTAAGTGCATCAGTTGGCGAATCAGACATCTCGATAATTTCCGAACTATGAATAATATTATCTTGATTAAAAGATAAATTATATTCTTTTAGATATCCAGTTATTTTACTTTTGTCCCCAACAAGTAAAACTTCTATGTTATTATTTTCTGATAATGCAGAAATAGCTCCGAGTGTAGGATTTTTAGGAATAAAATCTCCACCCATTGCATCAACAACAATTTTACATTTTCTATTAGTTTGGGGCATAATAGAATTTTAAGATTCAGGAATAAAAATCGAGCGACCTGCGTAATAACCACAACTTGGACATGCACGATGGCTTAATTTTATTTCGCCACAGTTTGAACAGTTACTTAGAGTTGAAGCCGTAGCTTTATAATGTGTACGTCTCTTATCTCTTCTACTCTTTGATATTTTTCTTTTGGGATGAGCCATTTATCTTATCCTTTTTAATTTAATTTGCTTTTAATTTTTAATAGCGATTCCCAAACAGGATTTATTTCTTCGTTTGTGCAATCGCATTTGTTTTCATTTAGATTTGTACCACATTTATGACAAAGCCCTCTACAATCTTCTTTGCATAATTGTTTTAAGGGAATAGATAATTCTGCATATTCGATAACATCTTCTACAAGATTTATTTTATCTTGCGTTGGAGATAAAAACTTAATATTCATTTCATCCTGATCAAAATCTTTTTTATCAAACACATACAATAGAATAAAATTTGTAGTAATTTCTTTTTTGTATTCGCTTAAACATCTATCGCAACTTAACTCTAAAAAAAATGTTAAATTGCAATTTAGAACTATTTGTTTTAGAGATTTATCTAATACAACATCTAAAATAAAATTATCAATGAACGGTTGACCTAGTTTCAATTCAGTAACAGATTTTTTGAATCTGAAATCATGAATTCCACTTGGCAAATTAGTTACTTTAATTTTCATGCATATTCAAAAAAATATAGATTTAAAATATATAAAGTGTATTTTTGAGAAGCAAGATTTTAACATTATTACTTTTTATTAAATTTTTCAATCATAATTTCAAATAATCTAAACTTTTATGTTAGAAGTTAAAAACATTACAAAATTTTTTGGTACTAAAGAGGTTTTAAGGAATATTTCGTTTGAGGTATCTAAGGGTAAAATATTTGGAATAATTGGTCCTAACGGTGCAGGAAAAACTACGGCACTACGAATTATTCTGGGTATTCTTTCTCCAACAGAAGGAAAAGTATTATTTGAAGGAAAAGAGTTTGACCAAGATTTTATGAATATCACTGGCTATCTACCGGAAGAGCGAGGATTATATCCTAAAAGTTCGGTTATAAGCACATTAGTTTATTTGGGTCAATTAAAAGGATTAACAAAATCCGAATCTAAAAAAAATGCCAAATATTGGCTGGAAAGATTGGAGCTTTCGGAATATTATAAATTTAACATTGAAGATTTATCAAAGGGAAATCAACAAAAAGTTCAATTTATTTCTGCAATATTGCATAACCCTAAAATACTAATTTTGGATGAACCGTTTTCCGGATTCGATCCAATAAATCAAACTATTTTCCGAGATATTATTTTTGAGTTTCAAAAAAATAGTTATATTATTCTATCAACTCATCTAATGGATTTGGCACAAAGTTTATGCGACGATGTTTGTATGATTAACAATGGCGAACAAATAGTTTCCGCTAAAATGAATGATTTGCTTAATAAGAATAGTAAAGATATTTATGAAATTCTTACTAACACAACAGAAATTACCACTAATGAATTCAAGAACTTTAAAATATTATCTCAAGAAAAAAATTATATGCAGGTTCAAGTTTTTAACGATAACTTTATCAAAGAAATTACAAATTCATTTAATGTTAAAGAAATAAAGAAAGTTTCTCTTTCTCTGCATCAATTATTTATTGAATTATTGGAGAACAAAAATTCAGATGTATAAACCATTAATAATTGCCCGTTGGGAACTTTTTGAACGCATTAAACGAAAGTCGTTTATCATTTCTATGATTATTCTCCCTTTGGTTTTAACAGCAATAAGCTTACTCCCCTCTTATTTAATAAAAAACAGTGAAGAGTATCCTCTAACAATTGGTGTTATCGATTTAACCGGAGACTATGATAAATATTTTATTCAGGAACTAAGTTATCTAAAATTATCAAACGGTCAGCCTGCATTCTTAGCTTTCAACTTTACACATAGAGGAATACCAAGAAAAGAAATATTAAGAACAACCGACAAAAAAGTTCTTTCAAACTTAATAATTGGATATGTAATAATCGAAAATGAAAATAATTTAACTTTAACTTTTAGAAGTAACGATATTTTTAATCCCGATAAATTAGCACTAATAAAAGAAGCTTTTAATAAAACAGTAATTAGATTAGCTGAAAAGCAAGGAATTATTTCTCGCGATGTTTCGCAGATAATAAGTTCGAAAATGATTGCTTTAGATAAATCTTTTATCAATGCAAACTCCGAGAAAGATATTTTGAAATCATTCTTAAACTCTTATTTGTTCATAATTCTTTTAGTTACTATGATTTTATTTTCGGGCGGAATGTTTGTAAGGAGTCTTGTTCTAGAAAAATCAAACAGAATAATTGAAATAATCTTATCAAGTTGCTCATCAAGAGAATTATTGCTTGGCAAAGTATTGGGACTTAGTTTTTTCGGGTTATTCCAATTAGCTTTATGGACATTCATTGGAATAGTTCTACATAAAACCAATGTTGTAGATATTTCAACACTTAATAATCTTCCTTATCAAATATTATTTTTTGTGATAGGTTATATTTTTTATTCCTCAATTTTTATAGGTTTAGGTTCAGTCATTAATACTGATCAAGAAGCACAACAACTAACGGGCTTACTTAGTATTTTTTTAATTTCCCCTATTGTATTAGCTGTTGAAATTATTAGAGTTCCTAATTCTTTTATGGCAATTTTCTTATCATACTTTCCTTTTACTTCCGTGCCTGTTATGTTTTTAAGATTAAACTCTACAACTCCGAGTCTATATGAAATAGTTTCGGTTATTTCTCTTTTACTTTTTACATTTTATTTAATTATTCTCATTTCGTCCAAATTATTTCGATTTGGTATTCTGAAAACATCAAAAAGACCAACCTTCAAAGAAATAGTCAACTGGTTAAAGATTAAATAATATGCCTTTTTATCATTCACTCATTGCAGCCTTATTACCAATGTTAATTTATTTAATTTTTATTTGGTATATGGATAAATATGAGCGTGAACCTTTCCTAAAAGTTTTTTCTCATTTTTTGTGGGGTGCCTTAGGAGCAATTTTACTTAGTGTCATATTCGCTTCAATTCTAAATTTTTCATTAAACATTTTTTATAGCAACAAAGAAATGAAATTGCTGATAGGAACAATAATTATTGCCCCGCTTGTTGAAGAAATTGTAAAATCACTCTATCTTTTTAGAACATATAAAAAAAACTACTTTGATAATTTAACAGACGGTCTAGTTTACGGAAGTGCAATAGGGCTCGGATTTGGAATGACGGAAAACTTACTTTATTTTATAACTTACAACGAAACATATTCTCAATGGGTTTCTGTAGTATTACTCCGTACTGTTTTTTCTGCAGTTATGCATGCAATTGCTACTGCAACATTCGGAGCATTTATTGCTAAAGTAAAATTCACCTCCAAATCCCGTAAATCCTTTTTAGTATTTGCCGGATTAATTTCTGCTATTTTAATTCATACTTCATGGAATTTTTCAGTTTCATTTAACTTTACATATTATTTTGGATTTTTAATTATTTTAGTTTTAATAATTATATTTTTAATTGTTTGCAAGATGTCATTAAAAAACGAAGAAAGTATAATTACTCATCAACTAAAAGATGAATTTTCTATTGGAAGTAACAAGATGATAAAAATATATTCGCGACAAGATATTTTACAAATCAGCAAAAATTTTTATGCAGGCAAAGATCGTAAAAAATTTGTAAATCTTGCAACAAAATTAGCATTTCGTAAATTACAAGAAAAACAATCTGAAGGGAAATTTAAAGAACAATATTCAGAAGATATTTATGATATTAGAAAAGAAATAAATAATTTAACAAAAAAACTTAGGTGAAATTTTGAATAAAATAGGAATATTCGGAGGTTCGTTCGATCCTATACATATAGGACACTTAATCACAGCCGAAAAACTTTTAGAAAAAAGAAAATTAGAAAAAATTTTTTTCATACCCGCTTTTATATCTCCGCACAAAATTGATTATGATTATTCTGCCCCCGACCACAGATACAACATGGTTAAACTTGCAATTAAAAATAATTCTTATTTTGAAGTTTCCGATATTGAAATTAAAGAAGGTGTTGTATCTTATACTTTAAACACTCTACTTCAGTTCAAAAAAAATTATGAATCAGTAGAATTAATAATTGGTTTTGACAATCTTATTAGATTTGATCAATGGTATAAACCTGATGAGATATTAGAATTAGCGGATTTGGTTGTGATGAAAAGAAGCTATGATAAAGAAATTAAAAATCCCAATAAATATTTTGAAGTTGCCGAATTTGTAGATACTCCTACAATTGATGTTTCCGGAACTGAAATCAGGAAAAGAATTTCAAATAATTTACCAATAGATTATTATGTCCCGGAAGCTGTAAAAAACTACATTATCAAAAATAAACTTTATAAGAATACTAATACGGATATAAATTATATAGAATAAAAGACATATTTTACGGGTTTCAGGTTTTTCATTTTATGTTTCTACACATCAGAGATGAGTGTGAAAGGTTGAAAAAGTAAATAGACCGGTCATTCAAATTTAACTAAGTAATTGCATAAACGTGAGACATAAAATATTTGTCTTCCGTTTATTGGCTTGTTGGAAATTGTTTCTTTTCCGTTAAAAGAACGGACATTTTATTTTCATTCGTAATAATAAAATTTATGGCAACAAAACAGCGCAAGCAATTACTGTTGTCCACAGACCGTCTTTATTCCCTTCAGCAGATTGAGTTATATTTGATGTGTGAACAATTTCGCCTGACATTTTGAAAACTTGTTCTCTTTCGTTCCAAGCTGTATCAGGGTCAAAATCAATACCGAGAGTAGTCGCAAGCATCGAGGCAGCTAAATCTTCTGCATAATCACCGGATTTTCTCGCCGATTCACCAAAAGGGTGATGTTCCGATAAATAACCATACATGCTTGCATCAGCAGGACGGGCAATCCCAAGTGAAGAAGCAATTAATCTGTTTGGTTCGTTAGTTGCATTTCTTGCCATTACCGCGTGAATAATTTGTCCGGGTTGTAGTTTTTTTAATCCTTTTGCAACTGTAATTTTTTTACAACCAACGGGATAGATACTGCTTACGGTAACAATATTGTATTTTTCAATTTTAGCATTTCTTAATGCCAACTCAAAAGATGCAAGATATTCTTTATGAATTCCCACTCCTTTCGTAAAGAAGATTTCTTTTGGAACGTACAATTTTTTCTCCACTAAATTAATTTTTGAGAAAGAAATGTAAGAAATAAAAATCAAAAGTCAAACGGTAAAGGTTAGAATATGAAACAAGAAAAATAGCACAATCTATCACAAGCAAATAAAATACAAAACTCGAAATTTAATTCACACTTAATTTTTAATATTCAAGTATTTTTTTTAGTCTTTCGTTTATGATTTCCTAGAAAATGAATCGCATAAACCAAAGCACCGAATGTAAATATTCCTCCAGTAATAAAGGGAAACTCATAACCGAGATAGTCGAAAGCAATACCGCCCCAAAGTGGCCCGAGAACTCTTGCAAGTGAAGCAAGTGATTGATTTAGTCCGAGTACCGAACCTTGTTTTTTTTCATCAATTTCTCGAGATATTAAACTTAGCATTGTAGGTTGCAAAATAGCGGAACCAATCGAAAGGATAATAGCAACTAGAACGACACCCATAAAATTTACACCATAAGGTAATCCAGCAAGACCAAGCATCATAAAAAAGATACCCGTTACTACAAGCTTGTTATCACCTATTCTTTTAGAAAGTTGCTTTAAAAATCCTGCTTGAATTATTGCTCCGATAATTCCGATTATTGTGTAAATATATCCAATATCTTTATCGGAAAATGAATAAACTTTATAACCAAGCAGAGCAAAAGTTCCGTAGATATTAGCCATTGAGAAGATAATCACAAAATATATCAAAACATAAAAAGATAATTTCTTTGAATTAAGAATTGGCTGATATGCTTTTCGAGTGAAAACATTCACAAAACTTTTCTTCTCATAACTTTTATGAACTAACGATTCTTTCAAAAATACAGAGGCAAAAATAAACGCCAAGAATGAGAATCCTGCAGCAGCATAACCCACAATTTCATATCCGTATTGAGAAAGGATTCCACCAATCATCGGACCAAAAACAAATCCCAAACCAAAAGCTGCTCCAATTAATCCCATACCTTTTGATCTATCTTTGTGCGATGTTACATCTGCAATGTATGCTTGTGCTGCAGCAATATTACTTCCTCCAAATCCGGCAAGCATTCTCGAAAACAAAAGTATCCAAAATGATGTAGCAAAACTAAAAATTATATAGGATGCCGCCGTAATCAATAAAGTCCCCATAATTATGGGTTTTCTTCCGATCTTATCCGAATAACTTCCAATAATAGGATTAAAGAGAAACTGCATGAAAGAAAAACTTGCTATTATTATTCCAATGTTAACATCAGAAATTCCCAGTTCTTTACTTGCAAAAGTTGGTAGAATAGGAATTAGTAATCCGAAACCAAGTAAATCGATAAATACTGTTATAAAAATTACTGTTAACGATGCTTTAGTTTTCATTTCTTTATTTCTCAAAATTATCTTCTTTAATAAAATAAGAGTGTGAGTTAATTAATTGCTGTGTATCGTTGTAAGATTTCCTCATACTATCAACATCCGCAGAAGTTAAAAAGTTGTATATGTTAGTATCAGGATTTTCTTCAGCATACAGTATGATATATTTTTTATCTTTAATTTCTTTATCACTTTTAAAGACCCAAATAGGTAAATAGTTATCCTCAGAAACATAAACTGAATCAGTAAAAATATTTTTTGTTACATTAAAGTTAAAAATTAAACCTCCGTCACTATAACGCCATCTTTGATTAGAAATAAAATTACCAAGAGAAAAAATAACAAGTCCGGTATCTAAATTAGCATTCTGTGTTTTAAATTTTTCAAAACCTTGCACAACATGTGGATGCGAACCCAAAATTATATCAGCTCCGTAACTTATTGTTGCATCAACCACTTTTCTTTGGAATGCATTTATAGTTCTTTCATATTCTTTTCCGAAATGATAGAATACAATTATCAACTCGGCATTTTTCTCTTTTAGCAACTCAATATCACTTTTTATTTTTTTGAAGTTTATATGATTAACATAACTTCTTGGCTTATCCTCTTTTTTATGAAAGTTTGTTCCATAAGTATAATTAAGCAAACCAAACCTCAAACCTTTTCTGACATAAATTTTAGGAGCTTCAACTGAATCAATAAAATTTGTGCCTATGGAAATAATATTATTTTTTTTTAAAACTTCCAAAGTTCTCTTAACTCCCTCATAACCTTGATCATTAGAATGATTATTAGCGGTTACTAGAAAATCGAATCCTGCATTTTTTAATGCTTCTGCAAATTGATTTGGAGTATTAAAAAAAGGATAACCGGAATATTTATTTGTCTCGCCCGCAAGAACAACTTCCAAATTGCCAATCAAAATATCTTTCTCTCTCAAATAATCACCAATTACTGAAAAAACAGGTTCAAAATCAAATGAGTCTTTTTTTACCCAAGCATAATTATATTGAGTTGTATGACACATTAAATCTCCAACGGCAGAAAAAGTAACGGTAATTGTAGAATCAACTTTTTCGATTTTTTTAGTAGTTTTTTTAATTTCATTTTTCTTGCTAAACTTATCACAAGCCGAAATTAAAAACAAACATGAAATACAAAGACTAAGTATTATTTTATAATTAAAGTTCATAAGTATAAAAGAAAAGGCTGCCTTAGGATAAGCAGCCTTATAAAATTACTTTTTAATTTGATTATCCTTTCCTTTTTGTCTTTATTTCTTGAATTTCATTTCTCATATCTTGAGCTAATTTTTTAAGTTCACTTAAAGCTTTACGAACTCTTGTACCTGCAGCAGCTTGTTCTTTTACATAAAACTTCTCAACATCTGTCTCCATATTTTTTACAAATTCTACAATTTCTGAATATTTGTCACTCATTATTTTCTCCTTTAAAATTAAATTTGTTTTGTAATTTTATTTTTGTTTACCTTGTATCTGAGGTCTTCTTAACCTACTGAGTTTAGTCTGAACATGAATTAAATTGTCACAATCTTAAAAGTCCAGAACATTATTTATACTATTTTTTCCAGAACTATTTCGGCAATATCTTTTACTTCAACTAATTCTTCTTTTTCAAAATCCTTAACTCCATCTGCTAACATAGTCATGCAAAACGGACAAGCAGAAGCTATAGTATCTGCTCCGGTTTCTAATGCTTCTTTAGTTCTTTCAATATTTACTTTTGTTCCTTCAGTTTCTTCCATAAACATTCTTCCGCCACCTGCTCCGCAACAAAACCCTCGGCTCTCATTTCTTTTCATCTCAATTAAATTATTTTCACTCAGCGAATTTAGCAAATTTCTTGGTGAATTGTAAATACCATTATATCGTCCTAAATAACAAGAATCATGATAGGTTATTTTTTCATTTTGCTCACTATCTTTCAATTTTAATTTTCCAGCAGATAGTAAATCCTCAATAACTTCCGAATGATGATAAACTTCAAAGTTTCCTCCAAATTGAGGATATTCAATTTTTAATGAATTGTAACAATGCGGACATCCTGTTATAACTTTTTTAACTTTATAAGAATTTAATGTTTCAACATTCTCCTGAATCATCATTTGAGCAAGATATTCATTGCCAAGTCTTCTTGCCGTATCGCCGTTACATTTTTCTTCTGTTCCAAGTATTCTGTAATTAACTCCGGCTTTATTTAAAAGTGTTGCTATTGCTCTTGAAACTTTTTGATATCTTGAATCGAACGCGCCGGCACAACCAACCCAGAAAAGATATTCCGTTTCCGAATCTTCCGCCATAGTTTTAACATCTAAGCCTTCTGCCCAATTTGCTCTATCTTGCTGATTAAAAGCCCAAGGTGAAGAGTTTGTTTCAAGATTTTTAAATACCGTGTTAAGTTCCGTGGGAAATTCTGATTCCATTAAAACCAAATTTCTCCTCATATCCACAATTGTATCGAGATGTTCAATTGTAACAGGACACTCTTGCATACAAGCTCCGCAAGTTGTACAAGCCCAAAGTTCTTGTGGAGTTATATAATTGTGAACAAGAGTTTTTTCAAGTACTTCAGTATTTTCCGAATTAGTTAAAACTAACGGAGCTTTTTCTTCAGTACGCTTTCTTGTTTGAATTATTATCTCTCGCGGTGATAATAACTTTCCTGTGGTATTTGCAGGACAAGCATCAGAACATCTTCCACACTCTGTACAAGTATATCCGTCAAACATTTGCTTCCAAGTAAAATCATTAACATCTGCCGCTCCAAACTGTTCAATAGATTCATCTTCCAAATCAATTGGTTTTATTTCAAATTTCTTTTTCCCAAGTTTTTCAAAAAATACATTAGGAATTGATGTAAACACATGAAGATGTTTTGAGTACGGAAGGAAATTCATAAATGCGAGAATTACAAGAATGTGCATCCACCAAAATATTTCGTACCAAATTGATGCTGTTTGTGGATTGCTAAAAAATATTGGAGATAGCATCGCACTTATTGGGCGAACTTCCCAACTTGCCAACTGAAAATTATTCTTGGCAACAAGTGCTATGTTTTGTCCGAACATAGAAACTACAACCAATAAAATCATAACAAGAACTATGGTTGCATCAATTAAACTTTCTTTACCATGATCTAACCTTTTAATATTTGCAAAATATCTTCGGTACAAAGCATAAAGAACCGCAAACAAAATCAACAGTCCGAAAAAATCTTGCGTAATAGTAATAAAAGAAAATATTGGTCCTAGAAAATGGAAAGAAAAGTTAGAATAAAATCCTTGAATCATTGCTTCAACAACTGCAAAAAGAAAAAGAAGAAAACCCCAAAAAATAAGAACATGAATAATTCCTGCAACAGGTTCTCTTAAAATTTTCGTTTGCCCGATTGCTATTTTTAGAACATTTTTTATTCGTTCGGGAATTTTATCAAATCGATTTTCGCTTTTGCCGATTTGTAAATAACTTATCAATCGTTTAATGTTAAATCCTAAAAATGTAAATGAAGCAATAAAAACTAGAATGAATATAATATTTTTGATTTCCATAATTATTTTATTTTGTTAAGATTCTTATCAAAAAAATCAGAGGTTTTTTCTAAAACTTTATTTAATACTTTTGATGCTCCTTCAAAAGGATGTTTTATATCGAAAGTGTGTCCGGTTCCTTTAACTTTAAACAATTCTGTTTTTTCTTTGTTTGACCAATAATAAATATTTTCTGCTTCTTTTATTGACACAGCTAAATCTTGTTCACCGTGCACTAGTAAATAGGGAATTTGCAGATTTCTGACTGCTTTTTCAATATTTAATGTATCACTTTTGTTTTCAAGCAAATCATCGAGAAAAGTTTTATTCATTCTCATCAATTGTTTGGTTCTTGAATTTAGCATTTCAAGATAACCTTTTTCTTTCCAATCTTCTTTTTGTCTTTGCGAAAATCTATCGAAATTTGCAATTGAAGCCCAAGTTACAAATGCAGAGATATTATTATTCTTACTTGCTGTTACAATTGCAACTCCGCCGCCTCGGCTATGTCCCAGCAAACCAATTTTTTTATCAGAATCAATTTTTCCGAAAAATCCACTTTTATACGCTGCAATAATTTCTTCCAATTCCGATATTTCTTTTGAATAAGTATTTTCGGCAAATTTGTCTAATTCATCAAAATCAACTGAATCCTTTCCAACACCATTATGAGAAAAATTGAATGTAATTACAAAAAAATTTTTGTTGGATAAGTATTCACCAATGTAAGGCCCAAATCCCCAATCTTTAAATCCTTTGAATCCGTGGACAAAGATTATACAATTTTCGTTTTCGATATTACCATAAGTTGTAATGTCAATCGGGTAGTTTTCTTCTGTAGTGTAAGTATAGTTTTTTTTCATTTTTGTTTTAGTTATAGATTACAAGCAATCCGTTCCTCCGTAACTCAGACTTTCAGGGCAAGGGATACTAAGATTTAATGTTCTTATTTATACCAGCTTCTCTGATTTTGCCATGCTTAAGTTGTTTCGGAATCAAAAAAGTAAGATACTTAAATAAATTCAGCATAACAATTTTTTTCCTTAATTATATCAAGTTTTATTTTAACAAAATCATTTTTTTAGTTTCTGAAAAACTTCCTGTAGTTAATCTATAAAAATATATTCCACTTGGTAAATATTAGCTGCATTAAATTTAATACTATAAGTACCGAAACTTTGTTTTTCATTTATAAGTGTTTTTATTTCTCTTCCCAAAGCATCATAAATTTTTAGTATAACTTGTTTAGATTGTTCAATTCCATTTGCAGTAGGAATTGTATAATTTATTTTTGTTCAGGAAAAAGGTTTTGTACGAATCTCGTAAATCCGAGGGCTCATCTATACCATGAGACATAAAAGCATTTAGTTTCTTAAAACTATTTTGTTATGTGAAAATTATAGAAAAAGGAAAAAAGAATAAAAAGAGTAAGGTACTTTTCTTCATAATTACCTCCGCTCTATGAAACTAATATTATAATTTAATTATATTTATTTTCATGCACAACACAAGTAAATAAATTTACACAATTTTTTTGCTCCATAACTCAAACTTTCCGCTCTGAGAATTAGCTAAGATTCCATGCTTTTATTTCTCTTAGCAAAACATTGTAAATTTTTAGTATCACGCAGTTAAATTACTTTATCCCATTCATAATGCCAGATGGTTTCGGAATTATATAATTTATTGTTGTTACCAAAATGAATTTGGGTAAGTTTGCCTCAACCTAAATTCAGCATAACAATTTTCTCTTGCTTATACTTTATTTTAATAAAATCATTTTTTTAGTTTCCGAAAAACTTCCTGTAGTTAATCTATAAAAATAGATTCCACTTGGTAAATTAGCTGCATTAAATTTAACACTATAATTACCAGAATTTTGTTTTTCATTTATGAGTGTTTTAATTTCTCTTCCCAAAGCATCATAAATTTTTAGTATAACTTGTTTAGATTGTTTAATTCCATTTGCAGCAGGAATTGTATAATTTATTGTTGTTACAGGATTAAACGGGTTCGGGTAATTCTGCTCTAATGTAAATTTATTTACTAATGCATTTTCTTTTTTTATATCTGTTATTGTTTTGTAGTAAATAAACCCTGTTCCCTCAAAAGAATATGTGTTATCAAATTCATCTTGAAACGAAGCATTACCATTAGAAAAGGAAGTCATTTTGTTACCACCGTCATATTCATAGTTTTCTTGGGCATAATCTACCCAAGCTTCATCTTCCCACATCTGTTCAATTCTTAAAGTCAAATTATTTTTATCATCATATTCTAAAGTATTTTTCCAAGAGTTTACCCAAGCTTCATCAATCCAGTTTAGCTGTATTTCTGAAATCAAATTATCTTCTTCGTCATATTCATTTGTTACTTTTTCATAGTTTATCCAATCTTCATTGATCCATTTCTGCAGAATTTCTGAGGTCAAATTGTTTCTATCATCGTATTCAAAAGTATATTTGTCATAGTTTTCCCAAGCTTCGTTAGTCCAGCTTTGCCAAACTTCCAGCGTCAAATTATTTCTATCATCGTATTCACAAATATTTTTTTCATCATTTACCCAAATTTCATTTTCCCAATTTTGATGAGTGTATGAAGTGCGATTATTGCTATCATCGTATTCATAGACTGATTTTCCATAATTTACCCAAGCTTCGCTTGTCCAGCTTTGCCAAACTTCCAACGTCAAATTATTTCTGTCATCGTATTCTAAAGTTTCTTTGTATTGATTTATCCAAGTCTCATCTTCTCCACTTTGCCAAATTAATAAAGTCAAATTATTTCTATCATCATATTCATATACCATTTTCTGCGAGTTTACCCAAGCTTCATTTTCCCATATCTGCAGAATCCCCAAAGTCAAATTATAATTAATATCATAGTCATAAATTAACTTTTCTCTATTAATCCATTCATTATTTCGCAATATTTGCCCCACTTGTAAGATTACTTTACCATTAGAATTATATTCATACAGATATTTAGTTGTATCGTTATCGTCATTTATTACAATTGCACTATCAACAACAATTCCGATTGCTAAAACATTTTTCTCAGTTAATTTGTTTTTGTTTAATAAGAAGGCTTTATTAAATTTTTGAAAAACAGATAATTCTTCAATACTTTGCGGTATAAAAGTATTTGGTTTCTTGAAACTATCTTTTTGTGCAAAAATTATAGAAAAAGTAAAAAGAAATAAAAAAAGTAAGGTATTTTTGTTCATGGCTGCCTCAATTCTATTAAAATGAAATTCTTAACTTATTAATTATATTTATTATGATGCACAATGTAAGTGATCAAGCTCACATAATTTTTTTGTATAGATAGTTTTCTTGAATTTTATTCAAGTAACAGATTATAATAATCTTTATTCTAATTTATTATCCACTAATTCCGGTTTTATACTTTATCATCATCTATAACTTAACCAGCATTTTTCCTTTTTCCATTATTACTTTATCATCAAAATAAACAGTTGGTTTTAGAATAACACCATCAACATGAATAGGCACATTAATTTTTCCGCCCATGGATTTGTTATCACCAAGAGCAATATGAACAGTACCGAGTTTCTTTTCATCTTCCAAAAGTAAACCACTCAACTTAACAGAATCATTTGTACCAATACCAATTTCAGCAATATTTCTTCCTTTCTTTCCAAACGGTTCGAGCATTTTAATTAATTGTTTAGCTTCTTTTCCACCGGTTATTTCAGTAGCAAGTCCTTTTTCAACTTTAATTTTAATGGGAGTTTTCAAAACACCAATTACGGCAAAAGAACCATCAGCGACAAAAACACCTTCAGTTGTTCCTTCCATTGGTGCTGCAAAAGCTTCTCCTGTAGGAAGGTTACCGCTTTCTCCTTTTTTATGGAAAAGTCCTTTACTGGGGATTGCTTTTCTTCCGTTAATGCTCATAGTAATATCAGTCCCGCCGGGCGCTGTAATTCTAATGGTTTTTGTTTTATCCATCATTTTAGTGAGTTTTAATGTAAGAGCAGCTATTTTTTTATAATCTGTATTTAAGCCTCTAATCATTACTTCTTTAGTAATTCCTGGAAATGTTGCAATTCGTTTTCCGAGTGCAGAAGCGTTTCTTCTTGCATCCGTGTGAGTTAAGGATTTAGTTGTAGGACACAAAACTACATCTGCCATTTTCATGGCTTCGGCAACAAACTTAGGAGGTTCCTCACCGTTATATTCTTTCGATTTCATTTCCAACAAGAAAGCTTCGTGACCAAGATATAAAGCATTTTTATAAAGTGATTGTCCTATTTCTCTTTTGTTTTCATCAGTTACTACAAGAATTTTCTCTTTCTTTTTTGCACCCATACAATCTTTAATTGCAATTATTGATGCTTTATCAAGTTTTGTTAATGCCATAATAAGCTCCCTTATTTTTTCTTTTCGTAAAGTGAAATTAATTTATTTCTGAACATTTGCTGAAAAAAAAGTTCTACTCTTTCCTTAGCAGGTGAAATTTTATCTTGAAAATGTTCTTCGGCAATTTTTGTTATTTCTGAAATATTATTTTCGCCGTCTATCCGAAGCCAAATAAAGCTGCCTATTTCATCGAGATCAATTTTATTTGTTTTAGGTTTTAATTTTGGGAATAATTTTTTTTCGATAAAACCTTTTTGTTCTTTTTGAAATAAAACGGTTACAAGCTCATTATTTATTTCATACTCACAATTTCTAACGGGTAAATAATTTTGGAAATTATCCATTACTTGTTCTCATTCCTCTTTCTAAGCCATGCGCATTTGGTCCCATTTCTTCTTTCCTTAACAAAAATGCAAAGGTAAATCCAATAATTCCAAGTATTGATAAAATCCACATTCCCATGGCATAACCTTCAGGATTTTGTGCCGATGCTCCCGATGTATCGTTTGCCCATCCAAGTAAATAATTAAATGCAAAAACACCTATTTGTTGTATAAGAGTCATAATTGAATAAGCTGTACCAAGTCGCTTCTGTTCAACGAGATAAGCAACTGAGGGCCACATAATTGCAGGTATTAACGAAAATGCAATACCGAGCATAATAATAGGTATATAAAGTGTAATATTTGAATATACTAACATTAAAAACACCGGCAAAATCAAAATTGAACCAATCATCATCATAGTTGCTCGTTTACCTATTTTATCAGCTAATAAACCAAAAAGAGGTGTAGCAATCATTGAGGCAAAGATTAGAACACTATTTAATTGCCCAGCAAACTCTCTTGAAGCACCGTGGGCTTCTTGATAAAATTTAATTGCAAAAGTTCTAAATGGAAATACAGCCGAATAAAATGTAACGCAAAGTATAACAACATACCAAAATGATTTTTGAAACTTGAACAAATCAGAAAAAACAAATTTATCAGTTTCACCTGCCTCTCCGAGCGTATAATTTTTATCGGCATAACCTTCCATAAACCAATAAATTATTCCACCTGCTATGCAAGTTAATCCGACAAAAAATGCAACCATTAAAGGTTCGCTCCAAGTACCAAAAAAACTTTTTGCCCAAGTAGGCGACCAATCGGCAGCAAATGAACCAAGCCTGGCAATAGTTAAATTTATTCCAAAAGCAAACCCAAGTTCTTTACCTTTGAACCATTTTGCAAGAGCAGTAGTAACGGCAACTATCAAAGGTTCCGCTCCAATACCTAGTAAAAATCTACTCCCAAGCATTATGTAAAGTTCACTAATACCAAGTGAGGAACTTATTTCAGGACTAATCGCCATCAACAAAGCAGCTATTGAACAAATTGCAGAAAAAATAAAAATAGAAATTTTAACACCGAGACGGTCTATTATAGGTCCGCTTATTATGAGAATAATTACAGCCGCTACGCTATAATAACTATAAAGAGAACCGATATTTATATCAGAGAAACCAAGTTCCTTTTTCAGCATATCTGCAATGGGAGCAATACTATCATAGATATAGTAATTACCGAACATTGCAAGGCTTATAAATAGTAAAACTGCCCATCTGTAAATTGGCGAAGGTTGTTTTTGTTCAAGTTGTTCCGTCATAATCTTCCCAAATTATTAAGTATTATTATTTTATAAACTAAAAATAAAATTAAAGAATTATAATTAGAATAAAAAAAATTAAATTAAGAGTTATTATTTTATTGCATTCAAAAAAGCAAAATGTTATTTTTGAGTCTTAAATTTTTATATGTGGGGGCCTGTAGCTCAGCTGGTTAGAGCATCTGACTCATAATCAGAGGGTCGGGAGTTCAAGTCTCTCCGGGCCCACAAAGTCTAACTTATTTATCTACAATAAGTTAGACTTTTTTATTTTAAACCAAGAACTGCAACTATTTCAGAAGTGTACCACTCTTTGTACCACTCTTCGTGAATTAATATAAACTTTGCCCCGCTATTGACCTATTTTCGATTTAACCCAACTCCAGTCTGGTATGTAATTTCTTTTGACTGGATAACCGTAAATTTTTATTTCCCCAACATCTAACCACTCATTTTCACTATCATAAATATAAAAATGAATGTTTTCTTCGTTAGTAAATAGGACGTCAAATTCAGTGTACAGCTTATTCAATTCCGTTGAATCTGATAAGACTTTCTGCAAGCCGTTGAATAGTATAAATTTAGTTTTTAATCTCTCGTAGCCGAACACATTGATTTTCACCTTTGTGATTAAATATGTTTCGTCGAATGTTAAGGCAAGTCCGTGATACTTTGGATTACCGTCCCAGTTTCCCGAACGTGCCCAGCGAGTCCCGAGTTCATTCCTATCTCTATAAGGTAGATCATCAAATAGATTCATCGGGCTGAATATACCACTTCGGAAGCTATCAACCGGATTTTCATTAAAGTTGAAATCAAACGTGCGAATATTTCTTAAATGTTTAGTTATCTCTATCAAGCTATCTCCGAGTAACGGGAATAAACTTTTACGACCTTTAATTACAACGCTATCTCTATAGTTTACAACCGTACTATCTATTATTCGCAAAGAGTCCTTGTAAGTAATTGCTGTACTATCTCTGACTAGCAAACTATCAATATAATTTACAATTGTGCTATCTTTTATTATTATTTTCTCCTCAACCCTCCCGGTACAAGAAAGCAATACACACAATATCAGAAAGACTACTTTAATTTTCACTCCTCACTCTTCCCAAGGAACACCATTTCACCGGTTTGCGGATTGAGACTTTGAAGCTGCTCTAACTTTTCGCCCACACGGTTAACCGCTTTTTGAACAA
>PDWI01005486.1_pt1 | contig 41451 bp, 34 predicted proteins | sample 1430891 | NCBI WGS metagenome assembly PDWI01 (sample SAMN01162508, study PRJNA174530) | Oral metagenome, whole genome shotgun sequencing project. | biome: Marine environment; feature: Marine mammal; material: Swab sample of the gingival sulcus; isolation source: swab sample of gingival sulcus... | reverse complement strand
CCAGTTGCAAAAGCTTCGTTTACGATTTTAATAAAATCCATTTTCTTTTTACTTTGCTTATTTTTATATTAGTTGTACTAAAACGCAATATACACAGCACATCAAACACATCTACTGCCAGAGATTACGCAAAAGCTTTGCAAAGATATTACTTTTCTGCGAGATACACAAGCATTTGTAATTCTTACGACTTAAGCAAAAATAAACTTTCTAGGTCATTAGTTTCTCTTCATTTTCTCACGGAAGAAACTGTAATATCTTCAAAGGGAAACTCTTGTTTCTTCCGTAAAAAAAATGGGCAGTCTTCAAAGTTTAGTAAAAAACGAAACTAAATAAGTTTTGATTTCACCACGGAGTGAAATGATAGAAAGTCCCTCTTAGTTGTCATAAATATCCCAGTTGAGATAAATATAAATGATTGAATATGTTCCCTGAAATATAGTAAATTGTCGGATTTCGTAAGGAATTTTATTTACTCCTATTTGTGTTTAGCTTTAAAACTTGTACAAATAATTTTTTTGCCTTATCTTTGTTAAGTATTTTGTTTCGTTGAATTCTAGAACTTAGTAAATAAAAAGTTTAGTTTTTTTTTGTCAGGTCTAGCTTAAAGAGCTGGAAGACTCTATCAGTGACCTTGATAGATGAAATGAAAGATTAATAATAATGGAAGGTATATAAATTTTAACTCTATGCGTATGAACATCTTTACAAAAGAAGTGCTAAGCTCAAAGCTCGGTGTATTAGGCTTATTATTAAGCCTATTTATATTTAGTTCTTTGGCTCTTAATGCACAGACTTCTCCTATCAAAGGGAAGGTCTTAGATGAGAAAGGTCAGCCACTTATGGGTGCAACCGTCTTAGTAGTCGGGACTAGCAACGGTGGTATGGCCGATTTAGATGGTAACTTTATGGTGAAGTTACCCAAAGGCAAAACAATGCTTCAGGTTAGCTTTATGGGCTATCAGACTAAGAAGGTGCAAGCTAAGAATGGTATGGTCATTAAGCTTCGCCCAGACAACCAATTTCTAAAAGCAGTTGTCGTAACGGGTCTAGTCGCACAAGACAAGCGACTATTCTCAGGTGCTAGTGATAAGCTAAAAGCTGATAAAGTGAAGATGAGTGGTATGCCTGATATTAGTCGTGGCTTGGAAGGTCGTTCGGCTGGTGTATCTGTTCAGAACGTATCAGGGACTTTTGGTTCTGCTCCTAAAATTCGTATTCGTGGTGCAACTTCTATTAATGGTAGCTCAAGCCCTCTTTGGGTAGTTGATGGTGTCATTCAAGAAGGTGTTAGCCCTATTAGTGCAGATGGACTTGCTTCGGGAGATGCCACAACGCTTATCTCTTCTGCAATTTCGGGTCTTAACGCCGATGATATCGAGAGTTTCCAAATCCTAAAGGACGGTTCGGCAACCTCTATCTATGGTGCTAAAGCGATGGCTGGGGTAATCGTTGTAACGACAAAGAAAGGACGTGAAGGCTCTAGCTCGGTGTCTTATACGGGAGAGTTTACTTATCGCTTGAAACCATCTTATAATGACTTCAATATAATGAACTCTCAAGACCAAATTGGTTTCTATAGAGAGCTAGAGAAGAAAGGGTATCTAAACTTCTCGGAAGTCCTAAGAAACTCTACAAGTGGGGTCTATGGTAAAATGTATCAACTAATTCACACTTATGATAAGAAGACAGGACAATTTGGTTTAGCAAATACCGACGAGGCAAGACGAGAATATCTGAATAATGCAGGTATGCGTAATACAGATTGGTTTGATGAGTTGTTTAGAACTGGTTTAATTCAGAATCACTCTGTTAGTTTTAATTCGGGGACGAAGAAGTCACGTACTTATGCCTCTATCTCGGCAATGCTTGACCCAGGATGGACAGCCTCGGATAAGGTGCGTCGCTATACTGCAAACGTAAATAATACTTACAACTTTAGTCCGAAGGTATCATTGACAAGTATTGCTCGCGTTTCATATCGTGAGCAACATATGCCTGGTACTGAAGATCGTAGGAGTAACGAAGTTGAAGGGGGAGGTAGTCGTGAATTTGATATTAACCCTTATTCTTATGCTCTACATACGAGCCGTACGCTTGACCCTAGTGAATACTATCAAAATACATATGCTCCTTTCAACATCAAGCACGAGTTGAAGAATAACTTTATGGAGCTTGAGGAGTTTGATACAAGATTTCAAGCAGAGTTAAAGTGGAAACCATTCTCAGAGCTAACTATTAGAGCTTTGGGTGCAATGCAATATACGCTTGCAAGCTATGAGCATCGTGTTTCTGAATTTAGCAACAAAGCTAAGGCGTACCGTGCAATGGGTGACCATATCACGATTAGAAACAATGATAAGCTCTATACAGACCCTGATCATCCAAATGATGAGCCTGTAACAATCCTTCCTAAGGGTGGTTTCTTTAACACCAATGCATATAAGAAAAAAGACTATAGCTTCACAGCCTCTGCAAGCTATAATACAGAGTTTGAAGGAGGACATATCCTTAACGCATTTGCAGCGTTTGAAATGAAATCTATTGATCGTTCTGAGAACGGCTTTGATGGTTGGGGAATGCAGTATGATGCTGGAGAATTAGCTTTCTTTGATTATCGTGCATTTAAGCAACTTAATGAAGAGAATGGGGAGTATTATTACCTAGATCAAGGAGCAGATAGAACAAATGCCCTTGCAGGAATGCTTACCTACTCATACAAAAGACGCTATAACGTAACGGGAACAATGCGTTATGATGGCTCTAATAAGCTAGGACGTTCTATGCAAGCTCGTTGGTTGCCCACTTGGAATATCTCGGGTTCTTGGAATGCTCACGAAGAAGATTTCTTCCAAAACTATTTGAGCAAAGCAATGACTCGCTTGGTGCTAAGAGGCTCGTACTCTCTTGCTGGTAATACGGGACCTGCTCGTAATACTTTGACAATTATTAGAGGTTACAACCCTTGGCGACCAGCAGAGGGAGAGCGTGAGTCTGCAAATATTATTACTGATTATGAGAATGAGGATTTGACTTTTGAGAAAAAGCACGAGTTTAACTTTGGACTTGAGGCTGGTTTCCTAAAAGATCGCCTATCAATGAGCTTAGATGTTTATCGTCGTGATAACTTTGACCTAATTGGAGCTATTGAAACTCGTCTAGGTACTCGTATCGGTAATGTTGCCTCTATGAATAGTAGTGGTGTGGAACTTTCGCTTAGCTCTACAAACATCAAGACAAAGCAATTCTCTTGGACTACAGACTTTGTCTTTGCTTACGCAAGAAATGAGGTAACCTCTTTCAAGACTAAGGAAAAAATGCTTAAATACCTTGAAGGTTCAAATAAATCTCGTGAAGGCTATCCTGCTGGTGCGTTATTCTCAATCCCATTTGAGGGCTTAGATGAGATTGGTATGCCTAAGTTCAAAATCCAAGATGAGATTGTAGACAGAAATAGCTATCACAAGATTAACTTCCAAGAAAGAGAGAAATTAGACTTCCTCAAGTACGAAGGTCCTATTAACCCAACTTTCTTTGGTAGTTTGGGGAATACATTTAGAGTTGGTGACTTCAGCTTGAATGTCTTCGTAACATATTCTGGAGGAAATAAACTTCGTTTGCCAAATCTATTTACAAGACAAATGTATACGGATTACTCGGCTATCTCTAGAGAAATTGATAATCGTTGGATGGTGCCAGGGGATGAAAATCGTACAGTAGTGCCTGCAATCCCTTCTGAGCGTCAGAATAGAATGTTTGGAAGTAGTAACGTTCGTACTGCCTATAATGCCTTTAACTATTCAACAGAGCGTGTAGCTGATGGAGGATTTGTTCGTCTGAAGGAAGTATCTCTTAGATATACTTTGCCGAAGAATTACCTCGAATCATTGAAGTTTGTCAAGAGAGCTTCAATGAAGTTGCAAGGAACGAACTTACTTCTGCTTTACGCAGACAAAAAGCTCAATGGTCGTGACCCTGAATTTATGGCTTCTGGAGGTGTAGCAATGCCTTTACCTAAGCAGTTTACATTCACATTAAGTCTTGGTTTCTAAGCATAAACTCTAAAAGAATTGAACTAATGAAAAAAATAAATATACTAGTCATCGCTCTAGGTTTTCTTGCTTCTCTATCAAGTTGTAATAAATTCCTAGATACGCCACCAGATAAGCGAATGACCTTGAATAGAGCTGATAAGATTGCAGCTCTTCTGACAACGGCATATCCTAAGTATGAATATGCTTCGTTGCTAGAACATCGTACAGATAACGTCATTGATAATGGAGATAGATACCAATTGAGATACCCTCTCTTGAAGGAAAACTACTTCTGGGAAATGGGACAATATTCTAATGACGAGAGAACTAAGTTGTGGAAAGCTTACGTCGATGCTGTTGGAACGGCAAATACAGCACTGGCAGCTATTGAAGAGATGGGAGATACTCCCGAGCTTCAGGCAAGTAAAGGGGAAGCTCTTCTTTGCCGTGCGTGGGCTGAATTTCTTTGGGTGAATATCTTCGGACAAGCCTATAATAGCCAAACAAGTACGACAGACTTAGGAGTGCCTTATCTAGAATCTGTAGAGAAAAAACTGGACTTTACGTCTAAACGTTTGACGGTTGCAGAGGTTTATAAAAAAATTGAGAAGGATATTCTAGCAGGACTTCCTCTCATTGATGATAGTAACTATGCGAGCAATGTGAGAAAGTATCACTTCAATAAGCTTGCAGGCTACGCTTTCGCAGCAGAGTTCTACCTCTTCTATGAGAAGTGGGCAGAGGCTAAGAAGTACGCAACGCTTGCCCTTGGCGATACGCCTATGTCAAAGCTTAGAGATATTCCTCGCTATAAAACAACGTCTAATTATACAGAACGTCATCGTTTCTACATCGATCCTGCAGATCCTGCGAATCTATTGCTAACGACGACTTATTCGAGCCTTCAACGTTATTTAGGTTCTGAACGTTATGCAGAAAATGATGTTATTGTATCAGGACAGATTTGGGATTCTAAAGGTCCTTGGGGTGGCCCATTAGATTATACTAATGGTACACGAAACAATGGGATAAGTAATGTTACTTCTAAGCAGTTTGAAATCTTTGAGTTCGTAAATAAGGCTGCAGGAACAGGCTATACACGTCAAGTGATGATGTCCTTTACCTCAGATAGAGCATTGCTTATTCGTGCCGAAGCAGAGGTCTTGCTTGGAGAGTTTGACGCTGCAGCACAGGACTTATCAATGTGGTATGTATCTAAGGGTGGTAATCCTGCTTCTGCTCAAGCTATTGCAGATTACTATGCAGTGCTAGAGCTTAATGCTGGGTCTACACCTGCAGAGAAGGAAAGTGTTGCAATCAAGTTAGCGACAATTTCAAAGCCTCTTAAGCCGAAGTTTGCTCAACCTCTTCAGAAAGGCTTGCAATACAACCTAATGCAAGGTGTCTTGCACGCTAAACGTATTGAAGGTTCTCAGGAGGGTATTCGTTGGTTTGACATTAAGCGTTATGGTATTGAGGTTGTGCATTATGTGGACAGACAAGAACCTGTTGTCTTGAAATCCGAAGACCCTCGCCGTGCGATACAGGTGCCAGATCAGATTTTGTCTGTAGGTATTCTTCCTAATCCAATGAAATAGAGGTGTTTTAATTAAATAGAATATTAGTATGAAAAGAAATATAATAGCCGTCTTAGGCACTTGTTTAATTGCACTGACTACGATTGTATCTTGCCAAAAGGCAGATGATCCTAAGTCTTTGAGCGAAATAGGAAATAAGGAAACGATTAAGAAAGCACCTCAGACCGTTTTTGATCATTGGCTTAAACGTAATTATGTTGATGCCTACAATGTAGATGTTCAGTATAAATTCGTTGATAGAGAGAATGACCAGAACGCAAACCTTACTCCTGCTAGTTTGGAGAAAAGTATGCAGTTAGCTGGAGTAATTCAGCACGCTTGGTTTGATGTCTATGGAGAGTTGCTCGGTACTTGGCTTCTGAAAGGCTATTCGCCTCGTCAGATTGCTTTTGTTGGCTCGAAGAAGTACAACAATAATGGAACGGTAACTCTTGGGGTTGCTGAGAATGGAATCAAGATTACGCTCTACAATGTAAACGAATTAGACGTTACGAATTTAGAGCATTTGAACTTTTGGTTCTTAGGCACACTTCACCACGAGTTTGGTCATATCTTACACCAAAATAAAGTTTGGGATCCGAAGTTTAAGGAAATCTCAAAGGGAGATTACATCACTTCTTGGCATCAGGAAACGAAAATATCTCAATATGCTCCTCTAGGTTTTGTAACAGCTTATGCACGTAGTAGCGAAGAAGAGGACTTTACCGAGGTTGCTGCCAAATATATCACTTGGGAACCTAGTGAATGGGATAAGCTATTCGCTGCTGCAGGTGAAGAAGGAACAAAAAAGCTTAAACTAAAAATTAAGTATGTCAAGGAGTATATGCAGAACACTTGGCAGTGCGATATGGATAAGCTTCGTGATATTGCACTCAGACGTAGTAAAGAGCTTGGCAAGATTGACTTTATTAAGCATGAGTGGAGAGAACTTCTAGAAGTAGAAGCTCCTACTGAAAGGTAGTAATCGAAGAATTAAAAGAAATATATGATTATGAATAAAATACATGTAAACGGAGGTTTTGCTAAGTCTTTTTCGGCATACTTAATGCTATGTCTTCTAACGCTTAGTGTATTCTCTTGTGATAGAAAAGAAGAGGACGTATTCGAACAGTCTAGTAGTGAGCGTATCTCCGAGGTTGCTAACAAAGTACGCAAACAGCTTACAAGTGCTAAGTATGGTTGGATACTGAACTATGTCCCAAACTCTCAGCAACTCTTTGGGGGTTATACAATGGCTGTTCAGTTTGGGAATGATGGCTTTGCCGTGATTACATCAGAGGAAATGTTCGCTAAAGATAAACAAGGGTATAATCTACCCATTGTTTGGTCAAAAGGAATGTATCAAATTGAAGAGGATAGTTCTATAACGTTGAACTTCGATACAGGGAACGCAGCACTAGATTTCTTTGCTAAGCCTGGGACGAATAATGGACTTGGTACTGGTAAAGGCTTTGAAGGAGATTATGAGTTTATGGTAATGAAGTCTGATAATCCCGATGTTATTCTCCTAAAGGGTAAGAAAAGCTTTAACCTAATGGAGCTACGTCGTGCTAAAGAACCTCTTGCTCAGTATATGGGGAAAGTTCGTTATATCAAGGAGCAAGCCTTCTCTTCTGCACTATTTAGTCGCAAGCATTTTGATGCTTTTGTCGGAAAAGTAGGGGGGCAAGAAGTTGCCTTCTCTCCAAAGGAAGATGGTTCTAATGTTTATATTATGAACTCAACGAAGAAGACTGACGATAAAGCTACGGAGGGTGTGTTTAGAAATGAACCACTTCCATTCTTCTATACAACTACAGGCGTTGAGTTCCTTAAACCTATTGCAGGAATTAAAGGCTTTACTTGGTCCGAGGCTGAGGAATGTTTCCTTGCTCAGAATGGAGATAAGTTTGTTGGTCGCAAAGACCCAGACTATCCTGCTTATGCTAAGTTCTTAGGGGACTATACTCTTAGAATTGGAGAAGCTGGACAAGAACAAGATTATGATGTTACTTTTGTGGAGGCTGGACGCAATCGATATCTAATAACAGGTTTATCTTATAACTTGCTTGCAACCTTTAACCCTCAGCTGAATGCTTTTGAGATTAAAACGGCTGTCTTAGACCAACAGAATTTGATAGCTTTATGCGTTTGGGCTGCTCCTGACGAAAAAGGACTAACAGCTCTTCCTCTTGGAGGTTCAGGAATGTATAGTAGACTGGTTGAAGGAACGACTAATACCTATGAAATGGTTGATAATGGTGTTTGGGGCGACCTTGTTGCCAAGAGTTTTATAGTCTTTAGGTTTACTGAGCCTCAAGGTGTTCCTGATAACTTTAAACCTGCACGACTTGTATTACCTAAGTTTATCCATAAATAATGAAGTCTATGAAAGTATTAAATAAAGTAATCACGACTCTGCTTCTTTTTGGAGCAACGTTAGGTTTCTCTTCTTGTGATAAGTACGAGTACGAAGAGCCTCAGAAGTCTTTTGCTGTGCTTAAGACTGAGTACAACGCTTCTGCTCTTGCTAGTGAAGGGACAATAGTAGTTAATCAAGAAGGTTTCAAGCTAAGAGTTGACGAGGATTGGTTGACAACAGAGCTAGTTAATCCTAAAACGATTAAGCTTAAGCTTGAGCAGAATAAGGGCTTTGACTCTCGTACTGCCAATGTTATTCTGAAGAAGAATGAGGAAGTTGTAAAAATCCCTATTACTCAGTTTGGCTCAGTGAATACTATTGATAAGTTCTCTGATGTAACTATTGGTCGTAAGGGGGGCAAGCAAGAGTTTGCAATCCAAGCTGTAGATGAAGTCAAGCTAATCGTTAGCCCTCTTAAGGCTGGCGAACCAATAGATTGGCTCGTCTATGAAGTCAAAGATGGAAAGCTAATCCTTACGGCTGATAAGCTTCCTAATGGTTTGTCTAAGCGTGCTGTTAGAGTAACTGCAACGACAGGTCTATTCTCTAAGACTATTACGGTTACTCAGAACTGGGGTTCTCCAGACTATGCCGATGTTCTTGGTACTTACGTGCTTGACTATGTTGCAGAGTTTGGAAAGCCAAAAGTGCAAGCCGAAGTCAATATTGTTCCACTAAAAGGCAAGGAAGGTCAGTTATTTGTCCTATTAGGCTTGGTTAGACCTATTCTCTTAATATGGAATGCAGATGATAGCTCGATAACTATTCCTCTAGGAGAACAGCCAAAGCCAGATGATCTTGCAGATGGACTCCAACTTATGCTATCTGCTTCTGGCAATGGCTATGAAGATGCAAATGGCAAAAAGAATTTGGGATTAAGAGTGGATAAAGAATTTTTCTTCAAAGGTATTTGGGCTACCAATACAACGGCAAAGAATTTGATGTTTACTTTCCCTCCTGTTGGTTCTAAAGAACCTAAATTTCACGGTCTGCATTTCTGGAAATTTGATGGTAATAACTATAAAGGGGAGTATGCTGGTAAAGATGGCAAAGGTATTCATACTTTATCTGACTTTACACTAACGAAGAAACTCTAAGTTTCAAGAGCAACTTTTAAGAATTAAGTAGAGGGCGTGCCAAGGTGGCACGCCCTCATTGTTTTACAGAAGTATGGATTTTAGTCTTGTAAAATTATTTTCGTTTACTGAGCTGGTCAAAATGCAGAACCCAGAACGGAGTGGGACGAGTCAGAACGCCCTACCCCGTCAGGCAAGCCCGACACCCCTCCCACGGTAGAGCTTTGCATAATTATCTTTCTGCAATTAAGTTCTTAGCGAACAACTATTATTTGCCTTGAGGGCGACCTTCGGTTCGGTCATTGAGTCGGTTGCTGAGCTTGTCGAAGCATTGTCGAAGGGGGCGAAGCATTGTCGAAATGCAGAAATAATAGCTGTATTTAGCCCAATCGGTACGTTTCGGCGCTTCGACGCTTCGACAGGCTCAGCGACCACAAGCTCAGCGACCGAAAAGAGTTGCTCTTGATAATGTAACCCCTAGAACAAAATTAAGGTAGATACTTTCGTTGTTTTATATCTCCACGCAAACTGCCTTAGAGAGAACTCTGGTATTCGTTATGGGGGAAACTCTGTCGTCATTGAGGTTTTGCTAAAAATCAAGCTAAGTCAAGTTTGGATTACACGACGGTGTGAAAAACATTTCACTCCGTCGTGTAATTTATTTCACGCCGTGGTGAAATCATCTTAAAAGCAGTTTGTGGAGCTAAGTTTCGGGGCTTGAAATATTATCTTTTTTGCTAATACCAGTTTTTTTCTGTACCTTGCTCGTAATTAAATAGCGAGAATGTGCATATATTTGTGTTGAAAAATGATAATAAAGAAGACATATGTGCGTTAAATACTTAGAATTAACAACTAAATACATTATAGATATGAAAGCAATAATGAAAATAGTTCTGTTTGGTTCAGCTTTACTTTTTAGTTCGCTGAGCCTCTCAGCACAAGAAGTAGACCCTTGGTTAGATGATACTTATATAAGTCAAGAAGATATCGCAAAACAAGAGGCAAAAGAAAAGGTTGAAGCCGAAAAAAGGCGTCAAGCTTATCTCAAAGCACGCCGTGAGCGTGAACTAAGAGAGCAACGTCGCTTGGAGCAATACAAACGTAAGCAACGTGAACGTGAGCTAGACGCTTACAACGGCTATGCAGAGCCTGATGAGGATGAATTAGATTACGATTATCGTGATGAAGATAATCGCTATTCTAATAGAAATCGAAGAGGTTCTAGTCGCTATGGTCGTAGTTCTAATAGACGTTCGGTAGAGATTTATGGACCTTATTCGGCTCGTATCCAGCGTTTCCACGGAAATGGAGATATTATCATTCGTGGAGCAGATGACGTTTATATCAATGGCTCGTATTATGGTAGTGATTTTGACAGAAGTTATACCAATATATACATAGATACAAATTGGGCAATAAATTCTTATTACCCTTGGTATGGCTATGACAGGTATTATGACCCATTTTATAGCCCTTGGCATCGTTCGGCTTTCTATCGTTACTATCCGTATAGTCCAACTTCTTATGTGTTAAGTCGTTTGGCTTGGCATAGCTATTATGACCCTTTCTATAGCCCTTGGTATAGCTCTGGCTATTATGGTGGTTACTACGGAGGCTATTACGGAGGGTACTATGATGGTTATTACCACGGTAGAGTAAGAAGAGCTTATGACAATCATTATTATGGCAATAAGTATCGCCACGGAGCTAGAAGCTATAATAATTATGCTCGTAGCTCTTACGGAGCTTATGAGTCAGCTCGCTCAAATAACCAATATAATAATAGAGGTAGTCGCTCTTCTTATTCTGAGAGAGGTTATAGAGGTAAGACTCGTACAGGGTATAGTCAAGGTCGTAGTACTAATCGTTCTTATGGCAATGGTAGTTATAGGTCATCACGCTCTCAATCTTATGAGAGTCCTCGCTCTACGACACCATCACGCTCTTATACTCCAAGTAGGAGTAGCTCTTCTACTCGTAGCTCTTCAGCTACATCAAGAAGAGAACATACAGGTTCACGTCCTTCAAGAGGTCGCTAAAATAAAGATATTATGAAGATAAGTAAGATTATATTGTGTTTAATCGCGGGTTTCACTGCTAGTTCTGCCTTATTCGCTCAGAGTGAAATGACGGCAGTAAAGCTAGCAGGAGCAGAAGAATCTAATGGTTCAGCTCGCTATCAAGCCTTGTCAGGGGCTATGGGGGCTGTCGGAGTGGACTTCTCTTCGGTTGCTCAGAACCCTGCAGGGATTGCTTTGCTACGCCGAAGTAGTCGTATTGATTTGACCCTAGGCTATTCTTTTAACAAAAGCACATCTGAATGGTACAAAAACATAAGTAAAGGGGATAAAAGCTCTCTGAATTTTGACCAATTATCAGCAAGTTTTAGGATTGGGAGTGGGACATCTTCTTGGACTTTTGGGGTTGGACTCCGTAATACAGGACGCTCTCACCGAATTGTTGATGCTCTAGCTTCAGGGCTTGACCCTTATGTTGGCTCTTCTCTTGCAGACTATGCAGGAGCTAGACTTAATAGAGGTGATCGTGCTAGCCACGCTAATGAAGTTTTCAAAGGAAATGGGGATTGGTTCTCAAGGCGTAGTAATCTCCCTTGGATAGGTGTCCTTGGTTATGGTGCAGGTTGGGTAAGTTTTTCTCCTAAACAAGGAACAAACCCTGACCAATATTATAGTAACTACATCTATAAAAACAATCAAGGTGTGGAGAAGATAGAATCGCCTCAAGAAGCAGGGCTAGTTTTAGATGAAGACTATTATATCAGAGAAGCAGACTTTGCTTTTGGGGTAAATCTTGGTCGTCGTGTTAATCTAGGTTTCTTGATAGCGACAAGCTCTTTTGATTATACGCTTCGTAGCTCTTATTCAGAAACGTTTCGTCCCTCTACAGATGTTAAGGGGCTTGATGGACTGAGCCTAGATAACTATCAGAGTATTCAAGGTTCTGGAGCTAAGTTTGGACTAGGACTGATTGTAGAACCGATAAATGGTTTGCGTTTGGGTGCGTCTATTTACACGCCAACGTTTTATAGTTTTGACTTTGATTATAATGCTTTTGCTAGTGGACATAATCCATATACACCCAAAGGCAAGGACTTAAACTCTAAGACTCCTAAGTATCCTGCTTCAACTTTCCGTCTGACGACACCTTGGCGTTTTGGTCTAAACGGAGCGTACATCATCAAGCATTATGGTTTGATTAGTGTGGACTATGAGTTCAGCACTTTTGGAGGTACAAGATTAAGTGATGATGTCGATGAGTGGGATACAGACAACTCTTTCCAAGGAGATAACGATGCTCTAAGTGATGACTTCAAAGGTGTTCATCGTTTGCGTATTGGTACGGAGTTTAATGTAAATAGGCGTTTGGCTTTGCGTGCAGGAGCAAGGTTTGAATCTTCTCCAATGGACAACCCAAAGCTAGACCAAGATGAGCCTAAAATTGAAGCATTAGTTGCAGGCTCTATGGTTCATTATGCTTTACCAAAGGGTAAGTTTGGACTTTCTGCTGGTTTGGGTTATCGTATTACACCAGCTTGGTCTGTAGACTTGGCTTATGTATATAAGCAAGAGAAAAGCTCTATTTATGCCTTCCCTGCTGTCTTAGACGAGGCAAATGGAGAATGGTTGCAAGGATTGAAGCCTATCAAGCAAACAGACAAACAACATCGTTTGCTCCTAACGCTTGGTTTCCGTTTCTAAGATAGTGGCAGAGTTTTCCCTCTTGAATTGAGAAGGAGAAGTTGCTAAGCTTAAGGAAGTACACCACAAGACTTTGCATAAATGGACTTGATAAATGATGATGATTACCAAAGATACCAATATTTTTCCAACCAACGACGAATAGTACCATCTCCTTGGGTACCATACCTACGCTTGGTGGCACTAATGCTAAGACTACCACTCTCAACTTCTTGGACTACTGACAACTTAAAGGCTTCCGTGTAATCTCTCTGTGTACGTTTAATGTACTGAATTTTGTCCTTTTCCATTTCATTACTCTTTTGGGTGTAACAATGTATTAGAACAAGACACTTTTTTATACAATAACAGCTCTGAAGCAAGTTGCTTCAGAGCTGTCGGGATGTTTTTTAGAGAAGATGTCTATTTAGAGAAGATTAGAGCTACGGCATAGGCTGACATTCCTTCCTCACGCCCAGTAAAACCGAGGCGTTCCGTTGTCGTTGCTTTAATAGATATTTGTCCCTCTTCGATCTGCATAACCTCGGCCATTACCTCTCGCATCTTGGGGATGTGTGGGTTTATTTTTGGCTTTTCAGCTGCGATTGTTAAATCAATATTTCCTATTTCGTAATCTGTTTCTCGCACAAGTTTGCAGACCTCTGCAAGGAGCAGTTTGCTATCTATCCCCTTATAATGCATATCCGTTGGGGGGAAGTGCTGTCCTATATCTCCAAGAGCAGCAGCTCCCAGTAAGGCGTCAGAGATAGCGTGCAGAGCAACGTCTGCGTCCGAATGTCCCTCTAAGCCAAGCGAATGCTCTAGCTTAATCCCTCCAAGCCAAAGCTCATAGCCTTCTTCTAATCTGTGTACGTCATAGCCGAAGCCAACTCGATAAGGTATCTTCATTGCTTCTATCTGAATAAGTTCTTAAGTCCGTCCAGATCAAAAGCAAGCGTAAAGCGAAGCGTTTGGTCAAGAGGGTTCTGTGCCACCGTGGACATCATATAAGATGCGTCAATACGGATACTGCTCATCTTGAAACCTGCCCCAGCCGTAAAGGCTTGTAAAGCTCCTTTCGTTGGGTGCAAATACGTATAACCAGCACGCAAGAAAAACTTATCATCGTAACTATATTCTGCACCTAAAGACCAGCGAATTTCCTTCAACTCTTCCGAAAATCCATCAGGAGCATCTCCGAAAGACTTAAATATCCCTTCAATAGCCGAAATATTGTTGTAGTCATCTCTTGCTTTCTTTTGCTCTGCTTCAGTTGCGTCTGTGCCTAATTTATTTGGCGTTGGCACAAGCAATTTGTTTGCCTCTATATTGAAAGCAATCATATTATAGTCATCAATAGGATAGAGCAAACCTGTTCCGATGCCAAGGTTTGTTGGGATAAAGGATGAAGTTGCACCAGAATCAAAAGAAATCTTCGTACCGATGTTTTTGACATTAAACCCAAAAGACCATAAGCCTTCAGCCGAACCAAGCATAACGTAACGGTGCATATATCCAGCTATATCAGCTGCGAATGCCTGTCCATCTTCTTGTTCTCCCGTAGCGTCTTGTGCCGAACGAATATAGCGTAAGGCAACAGCCATAGAGAAATTTGGGTTTAACTTCAGCGAGTAACTAAGGTCAAAAGCAAATTCATTTGGGTGAGCTTCCCCTAAGCTCATTCCTGCTTCGTTCCACGTTTTCAGCTTCCCCAGAGAGAAGTAACGAAGAGAAGCTCCCAAAGCTTGATTATCTTCTTGTCCAAGTTTATAATAACCTCCAACTTGCATTAGAGCAATGTCGTTTACAAGTTGAGAGAGCCAAGGCGTATAGCTTAAGGAAATTCCAGCTCTACTGCGAGAGAATGCATACTGAGCAGGGTTCCAATATTGAGAATAGGGCGATGGCGTTGTCGAAACCCCTTGGTCACCAAGTCCAGCAGCTCGTGCATCAGGCGTAATGCCAAGCGAAGGCACTGCCGTCGTAACTGGGTTGTTCTGAGCTTTTAGTTGTGTACAGAAGCAAACAGCCCCAATAGCTAGAGCTACAGCCCCTTTGAATAATGTTTTTGTCTTCATTATAGTTTTATTTAACGACCTTTTTTTCTTTTATAAGCCTTATCCAGCTAAGGCTCAATTTATTTAACGTGAATTATACAAATATAGTGTGTTATTTTCTAAATGACCTTATTATTATAAAAAACTCCCCAGCCCACGAGGACTGAGGAGTTCAACCAAACCAAATAACTAATAATAACAATTTCAGATGCGACTAAGCATCTATGGTATGAAAAACCATTTCGACGCTAAATTAATAGCGTTGCTCAACAACTTCCCAGTTGATGATGTCCCAAAGTGCCTTAACGTGGTTTGGACGACTATTACGATAATCAATGTAATAAGCGTGTTCCCAAACATCGACACCAAGAAGAGGTTTCAGTCCGTGTACAACAGGATTGCCTCCGTTTGCTTCTTTGCAAACCTGAAGTTTTCCATCTTTGTCTGAAGCCAACCAAGCCCAACCAGAGCCAAACAGAGTTAGGCAAGCCTGAGTAAACTCCTCCTTAAACTTATCAAAACTTCCCCATTTAGCTTCAATTGCACTAAGCAACTTGCCTTTTGGTACTCCTCCCGAATTAGGAGCAAATTGAGTAAAGTATAGATTGTGGTTCAAAACCTGACCAGCATTGTTGAAAAGTCCTCCTTCGCTCTTTGCCACAATTTCTTCGAGTGGCATATCGGCATATTCTGTACCTTCGATAAGAGCATTCAGATTATTAACATAACCTTGCAAGTGTTTGCCGTGGTGATATTCTAATGTTTCGGCACTCATTACAGGTTCAAGAGCATTTAGTTCGTACGGTAATTTAATTAGTTCGTATTTCATAATTGTGATAAATCTAATAATGTATAATATTCTTCTGAGGTTTCAGCTCTCAAGGCTTATACAATCCTAATTCTAGACCGTTCGTTATTAAGATAAATCCTATTGAGCCTCCTCTTGCTTATATAACAAACGAAACTGAAAAAAGTTTATTGTTTGTGCCTTTTTTTTGCTTTTCGCAGTGTTTTTTCACTTGTATCCTAAATAAAGATGTCTTAATTCGCCTCATATCTTTAAATCTCTAACAAGACAAAAAAATAAGGGGAGGGCGTGCCGAATAGACACGCCCTCCCCTTAGTAAGTAAAAAGAGAAATTACTTATTTAAGAATGCTTCTAGTTCGGACTTTTCTAGCATTTGGACTTCAATACTTCCCCCAGAAGACTTTTGAGTCGTAACGCTCTCGTGCTTGACATAAGCCTCAATATCTGCTCCACTACTGGCTTCAAGGATAAGTTCACGTGCTTGACCACTTAGCTCCGTCTTGGCACCCGAACTAAGTTCAAATGCACCTTTTCTGACATCAAGACGAAGCAAAATTTACAGTCTTAGCCTTGATAATTCCATTTAGCTTAGCTCCACTACTTAGCTCAATATCTACATCATCTTGCACCTCAAACGTCCCCATCATTCTGCCAGACGAAGAGCTTTCTATTGCCAAATACCCTGCACTAAGGCAGTTCTCAAGCTTAATCTTCCCACCCGAATGACTCGCAAGAGATAGAGTATCCACAGTCCACTCTCCCTTGCAGAGAATAGAAGCATAGCTTGCAGAGCATAAGCCTCTCAAGTCTTTCAGTCCAAGCTTCACAAGGACTTGGTTACGCTCAAAAGGAATACCCCTTAGCATAAGCTCTCCATCCTCAAGAGAAACTCCCTCAGACTTATCAAAACGCTCGTCTGCGCCATAGACTTCTTCCACCTTGTCTAGATCATAAAGAACGACATAAGTACTATCTTTCTTGACAACTTTGACGAAAGGAGCTGAGTCATCGCTCCTCTCAATGCTAATCGTATCTGCTTCACTAGGATAAACCTCAACATCAATCGCCAAAGCAACCTTAACAGAATAACGAGGGTCTGCATTATTATCAGGTGTCCATTGGCTAATATTCATCTTACAAGAACTCAATCCCAAGGACAGCAAGGCTAAAAAAGCCACGAATAGTGTACTAATCTTTTTCATAATTTTATTTGTATTTAACGTCAATCTTAAACTTATATTTCGGTCGCTGAAACGGTCATTGAGCTTGTCGAAATGCTGTCGAAGCGACCAAAAAACCTTAAAATGGCTAATAGAACTATTCCTCTAAATCTCTAACTTCTTGAGGCGATAATAGATGTAGTATGCAAGAGCTAAGTCTACTACTAAGAAGAAGCCCATAATGATGTATGAAACATAAGCTAGGCTCGTATCAGGATTATTAAGCAAAGCTTCTATACTCTGCTCCACATTCCCACCTAAAGACAGGAAGTATTTACTGATATAATAGATGAGCTTTCCAAAGACAATCCACGCCAAAGTATTATAAAGTATCCCAAGCAAAAAAGCTTTCATCACACTTTTATACCTAATGATTTGCGTGCAGATAATAAGGATACTTGCAAGTCCTCCAAACTTAAAAGCCAAACTAGTCACCATACTATCCCAACTTATTGGCTTAAAACTAGGTAAAGTCAGGGCGTCAAATCGTAAGCCTAGCGAAACAATATCAGGAGCAAAGAGCCAATCAATAAAGACCGTTATATAGAGCATTAGGAAAAAGCTTACGGTTATGATGATATAGCCAAGAATAATTGATACAATCTTTTCCCAAAGGTTCGCAGGAATAAGTGTAAAAGGCGTGGGGACAACCTTATGAAAGCGTCCGTAAAGATACACTAGAGAAATACCCGAAACCATAGAACCAAACCTTGCAAAGCGACTAGCAACATCTAAATGACTAATTAAAGTCGTTTCAAAACCTAAGCCAAAGAAACCTCCCATTCGTGCTACAAAGTTAAAAATCAAGACAGCTATCCCCAAAAGCATAAGAAGGACACGTCCAAAAGAGTAAAAATCAGCTCGGAGCATTAGTAATATTCTGCCCCAACTCGTCTGAGAATAATTCTTCATTATATTCATAATCTATCAAGATATTTAGCAATTCATTTCTTTAATTAGTTCCAAGACTTCTGCCGTCCCTAGACCAAGCACTTCGCACTTACGAATCAGTCGTGGCAGTTCTTCCTCTTTCAATTCCTTCAGACGCAAGGCTCGGACACGCTCTAGTGCGTCAGGACTTACGAAGAAGCCCAAACCTCTCTGCGTATAAATCAGTTCGGCACGCTCAAGCCTTTCGTAGGCTCTCACGACAGTATTCGGCGTTACTTCGCACTCCCCTGCCATCTCACGAACTGAAGGTATTTTATCATCAGCCTTGTACTCGCCGAGTAAGATCCTGTCTACGACTAAATCTACAATCTGCACAAAGCCAATATAATTCTGTTTCTTGTATATCATAACTTTAGTTTTCTATGCGTTTAAGTTTCCTAATAATCAGCACAAGGAGTGCTATATCAATAAGGGTTAAGGCTGTTCCTATCAACAATGCTACATAATGTTGCCCTATATCCGTAAGGAAATGCTCAAGGCTAGCGTTATTTACAGCAATAGATACAAAAAGAAGTACTCCTGTAATCCATAGAGCAATACCAGCCCCCAAACCTTGTATTAACTTTTTGAAGTAAACAGATGTGTAGATAAGTGTTAGCAGTCCTGAAGCTACGAGCAAGCTAGCAACAATAAAATTGCGAATATGCGAGCTATTGATGAAGATTTGTTCGAAAACTTCTTTAGAGAACTCACTCATTCCAAGTGGTACGATGTTCGGAGCAAGCAAGTAGTCAATCACAACCGTTAGGTAAGTTACAGCGAAAGCTCCTAGCACAATAAACAGAGTGTAAGCAATCAATCCGACTATTTTCTCCCATAGGTTCGCTGGGATTGAGGCAAAAGTGATCGGCTTGCTGTTGCGAACAAACTTATTAAAGAGCAAGGGAATACCTATAATCATTGCAAAAGGGATTATGAGGCTACGCTGAAAAACATCTGAGCGACTCCACTCAGAGATAAGCAAGCTGTCAACATTCAAATTAAATATGTAGTCTACTCGTGGGAAGATTGTCAAACCAAAAATTACCCACGCCCACGCCCATAAGGTATTCTTATGGTAATTCGCCCACAAGCCTTTTATTACTAAAGCAATTCGCCCCGTAGAGCTATTGCATTGTTTATTATTTATTGTCTTCATTTTCTTATTATTTCTTTCATTGTTTGCATTTAATTGTTCTCAGTTTTAGGAGTCAATTTCCCCTCTAGCTCCTCCCTCCCCCCTTTGGCTTCGCCTCAGGGGTACTCCCTCCAAAGGGAGAAGTTTTACCACGTCCATAGAGGGTCATTGCTATTGGTCTAATAATTCCCCCTTTGGAGGGGGTGTCTGCCTTGGCAGACGGGGGAGGTCTCAAGACAAAGCAAGGAAAAACCTATCTGACAGCCTTGAGAAAGGCATCGTGATAGTACAGCTTTTGTATCACGCCATTAATATCATTCATAACCTCCTTCACATCAAGCCTTATCACGACAAGCCCTAATCCTCTAAGATAAGCATCTCGTTTTTCGTCATATTCTCCTTTTAGTTTATGACTAAAACCATCAATCTCAATAACTACACGGCAATCTTCACAGAAAAAATCAACGATATAATTTCCTATAATCTTCTGCCTTTTGAACTGATAGCCTTTGAACTGCCTTTTCTTAACCTTATTCCAAAACATAGCCTCCGAAACATTACCTGACTGCCTGAGGCTTCTTGCCAAAGACTTTAGATCAGCATTATAAGGAAGCTTCTTTTCTTTCAAGAACTTTGAGGACATATCTCCTAATTAACTTGCCAACTATAGCTTATTGATGCTTTGGATTTGGGCAAGGACTTGAGGCGAAGCCGAAACCATTGCGTTGAAGAAAAGTTCCATACTGAACTCGCCTTCGTTCGTGTCGTCCACACGAGCAAAAACACCATATTCGCCAACGACAGACGGTTCGCTGTAGAGCAGTCGGCTCGCATCAGGGACATTCGCCACGAGGTCAAAGTGCAACTTATCACTCAAATCCGAGATAGAAGCGTTACAAATCAGCTTGTTTCGCTCCAAGAGAAGGATATGGTCAATCAGTTGCTCCAAATCACGCACTTGATGGGTAGAGATAATCACCGTTTGCTCCTCGCTCGTTAGCTGAGCCAAGACACGACGGAAGACAGACTTTGAGGGAATATCCAAGCCGTTTGTAGGCTCGTCCATTAGAAGCAAAGGCGTTCTCAAAGCAAGAGCTAGTACAATGGCAGATTTCTTTTTCTGTCCAAGCGACATCGCCTTGAACTTCATATCCAAACTAATCCCAAAAGTCTCAACCAATTCGTGGGCAAGAGCCTCATCATAAGTCGGATAGAACGAACCATAGACCGAAAGATAATCGCCAACTTTCATATCAGGCAGTTCAATATCTTCAGGTAGGATATATACTTTCTGCAGAAACTCTGCCTCACGCTTCGAAGCATCAAAACCAAGCGTATGCACTGCCCCCTGACGAGCCAGCAACTGCCCCGATATGAGCTTCATCAGAGTTGATTTCCCCTCTCCGTTACGCCCGAGCAAACCAACGATCTTCCCCTTGCCAAGGCTAAGGTTTACGTCTGTAAAGAGCTTCTGACTCTTCTTGTAGCTAAATGCTAAATTCTTAATATCAATCATTTCTTTTCTGTATTTATGTTTATATAACTTCTTATTCTTTTCTAAAGAACTCGTTCCTATTTTTTTAGTCAAAGGGTAAGATTGGAGTTGTTTATGAGATGAGTTTACTGTTTTCTTGCTACTTCCTAGCCCTCCATCTTACCCTTTTTATGCCTAAATCTAAAAAACTTATTCGGTGTACTACAAAAGTATTACACAGCAAAAGTAAAACACTTTTCTGAAAGTTCCAAATTTTCCCTCCTTTTTTTTGTAAAAATAATCTCCTAAAGCAAGACTGAATTTAACTTTCATTACAAAAAAAAGAAGGTGAATAATTGCCAAAATAGAAGGAAATTAGTCCTATTTAGACTCGAAAAATGGGGCAAAAAGAAGACCATCTCAAATAACTGAATACTAACACCTTACAAGCACCCTAATTTTGTTTAAAAAAACTCCCCGATAACTTTTTCAAAAGTCACGGAACATTTTTCAAAAAATCACGGACAACTTTTTCAACCAACACGGAGAAATTTTTGAATTCGTCTAAATCATCTCAGAAAATTAGACTGAAGCACCAAAAGATAAAAGTAAAAAACATACAAAAACACCCAAGGACTATCCAAAGCAAAAAGCTCGATTGAGAAGGCTTTTTTAAGTTTTAAGAAAAATCCCTATCTTTGTAATAGTAATTTATTTAACAGAAAAACAGATATGAAGAGAATTGTACTTATCCGTCACGGCGAAAGCGTATGGAATAAAGAAAATCGCTTTACTGGGTGGACTAACGTAGACCTATCAGAAAAAGGTGTAGAAGAAGCTAAGAAAGCAGGGGAATTGCTAAAGAAAGAAGGCTTTAAGTTTGGAAAAGCTTATACTTCTTACCTAAAGCGTGCGATTAAGACACTTAACCAAGTGCTTGATTGTATGGATTTGGATTGGATTCCAGTAGAAAAGAGCTGGCGTCTAAACGAGAAGCACTATGGTATGCTTCAAGGACTTAACAAAGCTGAAACAGCAGAGAAGTACGGAGATGAGCAAGTTCTTATCTGGCGTCGTAGCTATGACGTACCACCAGCTCCAATCGAAAAGGACGACGAGCGTAGTGCATTTGCTGACCCTCGTTATGCAGGAGTTGTGCCTGCGTACGTACCATCAACAGAGGCTCTTTGCCACTGTGTAGCTCGTACACTTCCTTACTGGCAGAACAACATCTTCCCTACATTAATGGAACACGATGATGTTCTTGTAGCTGCTCACGGTAATAGCCTTCGTGGTATCGTTAAGGTATTGAAGGGAATGAGCGATGAGGAAATCATCAGCTTGAACTTGCCAACAGCTGTTCCTTATGTATTTGAGTTCGACAATGACCTAAACCTTGTTAAGGATTACTTCTTAGGTGACCCTGAAGAAATCAAAAAGCTAATGGACGCTGTAGCTAATCAAGGTAAAAAGAAATAGTCATCACGACTAGAAATCTAGAGAGCTATACCCTAAAAGTATAGCTCTCTATTTTTTAAGTACTTGCCTAGATTGTAAGCCCCTTCTTTTTAGCCCTTTGAGAAGTAGTCAACTCCTTCCTTGGCAGAGCTTTGAACGGTAGTCATTTTTGTAATGAGCGAAGCCTCTCCCCTTCATTTTGAAGGGGTGGCATTGAGGGAGTATAGCGACCGAAATGACGGGGTAGTCTTGTCTGCAAATAACGATAAAAATCCTTTTACACGAAACTACCCCGTCTTGCTCACTTCGTTTCGCAATCCCCCCTTCAAAATGAAGGGGAGAGGTTTCTGACAAGTAATTATGCAAATGACTAGCAAGGGAGGAATGGTTTCTCGCAAGACATTGACAAGAAAGGGGGATTATTTGTACCTAGGCAAAGACTAAAGTGATTAGCGAAACAACAACCAAAGCAAAAAAGGAAGAAGGACGAATTAGAGATTACAGATGAAAGAAGAAGATATTAAGCAGGCTCTCAAGAGCTTTGCCGAAAGACATCAGATAGACAAAGTAAACTTCCGAGGCGTATGCTTCGATATGGATGGAGTACTTTACAACTCTATGCCTGCTCATAGCCGTTCGTGGCAAGAAACAGCAAAGGAGTTTGGGCTCATAATGAACGAAGAAGATTGCTATATGTTCGAGGGACAAACGGGCGTTTACTCCATCAATCTCCTCTATCAGAGAGCCTTCGGCAGAGATGCGACAAGAGAAGAACAGAAGGCTGTCTATGCACGTAAGACGGAGCTGTTTAACGAATATAACGACGGCTCGGTTATCCCTAACGCTCCAAAAGTCGTAAGTGCCCTCGACAAGCTAACTCGTGTCATCGTAACAGGCTCATCACAAAGCTCACTCCTTGGGCGATTGAACGAGGCTTATCCCAATGCTTTTCGTCAAGAGCTTATCGTAACGGGCTTAGACGTTAAGATTGGCAAGCCCAATCCCGAGCCCTACCTAATGGGAATGCAGAAAGGAGGGCTACAAGCTAACGAAACGATTGTGATTGAAAACGCCCCCAAAGGCGTGCGTTCTGCTCATTCAGCTGGTTGCTTTACTGTTGCCGTTAATACGGGACCTCTAGCTGACAGTATCTTATGGAACGAAGGAGCAGACCTCGTTTTCCCAGATATGGCAAGCCTCTTAGGAGCAATTCCTCTCCTACTCGGCTAAGCCACTCCCCAATCTCTTCAAGCAAAAAAAACAAACTCTCCCCTTGCCAATACTTATTATTAGCAAGGGGAGTCTTTTATAACTATAAGATAAGTAGCCAACACCTCTCCACAAGAGGACTTTGAATAATTAACTTTCAGCAATTAAGTTTTTAGCGAACAGCTATTCTTTCGGTCGTTGAGCTAGTCGAAACGCCGAAAGAATAGCTCTACTTAGCCAAAACGGTACGTTTCAACTAGCTCAACGACCGAATAGAGTCTATTCAGTATTTTTGGGCAAAGTTCTACCTTAGATTGACTTGAACTTCGTCAAGTCTGTCGCCTCTTTGATAGGGGGAAGTCTTTTGCTTCTATTTTTCTTGCTGAAGATAAATCTTCCCTACATAAAAAGCCTTAGTCACTCTAATAATAGCTTTTCGCTCTTTATTAGTTTTATTCTCACGAAGAAACAAAGAGAACTTCTTATCTGATATCGGTTTAATTACGAACCAACCTCCATCAAAACGAACAACATCTCCATTGGTAATTTTCTGCAGAGGCTCTGCCCCTTTTATAATACTCTCAAAATGATCAAAAGGGACTTGAGTAGTTATGACAACTTCCCCTCCTTTAGCTGGTATATCTACCTGCTCTAACGAAAGACCAATATTTTTATAATAGCCGTCTATGATAGGTTCTTTGCAAGCCTCCTTGCAAGAGTTTGCCAAAGTCAAAACAGCAAATAGCAGAGAAAACGATAGTAAAAATTTAAATAGTCTAGTCATAACATTATTATAATTTGGGTTTCTTCCGTAAAGGTAAGAAAAAAATAAATTAGAGCAATACCTGACATAAAACAAGACAGCTGTACCGAGTATTCGGTACAGCTGGAGGTAATTTTTAAGAAAAACGCTTAGGCTTACTTCTTTTGACGAGCCTTATATACTTCGTAAGCGATAGGAGTCGCTACGAATAGCGTACAATAAGTACCGAAGATTACACCTAGCAAGATTACGAAAGTAAAGCTACGCATTGACGCTCCTCCAAGAGCAAATACAATAAGCATTACAAGTAATGTAGTGAATGATGTATTTAAGGTACGAGATAGTGTAGCGTTAAGGGCGTTGTTAATCACTTCGCCACGCTCTCTATTTGGATACAAGCTTACCTCTTCACGGATACGGTCAAAGACAATCACAACGTCATTAATCGCATAACCGATAATTGCAAGGATAGCAGCGATGAAGTTCTGATCCACCTCCATTGTAAATGGCATTACCTTCCAAAGTAGTGTATAGATTGAGAAGATAATCAATGTTGTAACCGTAACAGAAGCAAATGCTCCGATAGAGAATGCAATATCACGGAAACGGATTAGGATATAAAGAGCCATAAACATTAGAGCCAAGCCCACAGCAATCAAAGCACCACGCTTGATATCTGAAGACATACTCGCACTAACCTTCTGAGAGCTTACAATCGCACTATTCTCAAAAGCATCAGCACTTGCTGGCACTTCCTTGAAGAATGGCTTCAAGCCGTTGTAAAGCTTAGCCTTAATTGCTTGCTCAACTTCTTCTATATTCTCTTCAACACCATAGTTTGTAGAGATACGCAATTGGTCGCCGTCCGTACCAATAGAAGTAAGGACAAGCTTACCGTCAAACATTGGTTTCAAGACGTCACGCACTTCATCGTTATTAACCTTTTGGTCAAACTTAACGATGTAGTTACGTCCTCCAGAGAACTCAATACCCTTGTTTAGTCCAACTGTGAAAGTTGCTACTAGCCCTGCAATCAATAGAACAGCAGGCATAATGTAACCCTTCTTACGAGAACCAAGAATATTGTAGTTATTATCAACAAGTAGGTTGCGTGTAAGAGCAGTATCGTAAGTAACATTCTTCAGAGAACCACGCTTATCTAACCATTCGAAGATGATACGTGTCAAGAAAACTGCCGTGATAAATGACGCAACAAGACCGATAATCAATGTCGTTGCGAAACCTCGGATAGGACCTGTACCGAAATAGAATAGTACAGCACCTGTGATAATCGTTGTAAGGTTAGAGTCAAAGATTGCAGAGAATGCGTTACCATAACCATCAGCGATAGAACGTGTCATATCCTTACCCTTGCGAAGCTCTTCCTTGATACGCTCGTTAATCAATACGTTCGCATCGACAGCCATACCAAGCGTTAGGACAAGACCGGCAATACCCGAGAGCGTAAGCACAGCGTGGAACGAAGCCAAGATACCAAGCGTAAAGAAGCTATTAATGATTAGAGCTGTATTCGCCACCAAACCTGGGATAAGACCATAAGCAATACACATATAAATCATAAGCAACACAAGAGCAATTGCGAATGAGATGACACCAGCCTTAATAGACTCAGCACCAAGCGTAGGACCAACAACGCTTTCTTGTTCAATCACGATTGTTGTTTCCATCTTACCAGAGTTCAAGACGTTTGCCAAGTCTTGAGCCTCTTCAATAGTAAAGTTACCTGTAATTTGTGATTGTCCTCCTGTGATTTCTGTATTTACTCTAGGAGCAGAATACACAACTCCATCAAGGACTACAGCAATCTGACGTTGCTCAGGAGCAGCTTCCTTAGTCAATCTAGCCCACTTTTGCGTTCCTTCTGTGTTCATTGACATTGACACGCCAATTTCGTTACGAACGCTTTGGTTGTAAACTTCTTGAGAAGCCTTTGTTACCACATCGCCCGAAAGGTCTGGAGTGTGGCTACGATTGCTGTGAATAGCATATAGAGCCCATTGGTCAAGTTCCTTACCTTCTGCATTCTCGAAAGGCTTAGCAGCCCAAAGCAATTCAAGGTCTTCACGCAAAATCTTCTTATCTTTTGCTTCCTTAAGCAGAGCATCAACAGCATCTCTATCCTTAGCCTTTGCATACCCAACAGTAGCACCATTGTTTGCAAGCTGAAGTTTAGAGAATAGAATATTATTACGGCTAGCTTCTAGCTCTTGACGCTGAGCTACAGCTTCAGCGATTTGTAGGCTATCCATTCCAGCAGTATCAAGAGGAGCAAGCTCTGAATTATGCATTTCGCTAAGGCGAGCATTAATCAGTTGCAAGTCTTCAATAACTTCAGGATATGTATAAGTACGCCAAAACTGAAGGTTTGCCGAGCGAGAAAGCAGTTCACGTACACGCTCAGGTTCTTTGATACCTGGGAGTTCTACAAGGATACGTCCTTGTCCTTCTAGGCGTTGCAAGTTAGGAGCAACGACACCGAAACGGTCAATACGTGTACGAAGGACATTAAACGATGCGTCAATTGCACTGTTGTATTCCTTCTTAAGCAATTCTACAACCTCTTCCTTGCTTGTGTTTGGATTGATTTGGTCACGAAGACTAGCGTTACCAAATAGCACAGCAAGATTAGTATTTGGTTCAAGCTTTTCGTATTCGCTGACAAACTCATCAATGTAACCACCTTCTGCTCCACTATTATTAGCTATCTCGATAGCCTTATAAAAGTTTGCATTTTCTGGGTCATTGGCAAGAGCCTTAAGCAAGTCCCCTGCATTGAGTTTAAGGACAACGTTCATCCCTCCCTTGAGGTCAAGACCAAGTCCAATCTGTTGATTACGTGCTTGTTTAAGTGTATAACCTAACCAAACCTTTTGCGTAGCCATAGAGTCCAAATAGCGAATGAGAAAGAGAGATAATACGCACAAATCACGGCTAATGCCCCCGTGACAAAGCTTACAAATCCTTTGTTTTGCATTCTGTACTAATTATTTATTTATTTAATTACTTTATTTTAATGTAGATACAATCGCAAAGTTAACATTTTTTTCGCACTTAAACCTTACCTTAAGCCAATAAAGCAGGACAAGTCGCTCAAAATCTTTAATTTATTTCCCACCTACAGACTAAGAGGGCATACTTTTAGGGGTAAAGAAGTCTATGATACGTAGGAAGAAGTCGCCGACTTCTCCGAAGAAAGTTCCAGCCTTATCAATGGATTTATTTTGCTGACGAGCTTTGTGTATACCTTCTTCTGCCCCAAGGATAATATTCAGCTCCACAACCTCTTTGGGTACTAGAGCTAGGGGTTTAGTTCGTACGTTGCCATAATCCACGCTCGTGATGTCTAATTGCAGTTCGCCACTTGCGACGTTTAGCTCAAAATATCCTCTATCATCAGTTAAGACTTGCCCCCCTTGTCCACGTCCTAAGCTCTCAACTTTAGCTTCGACAGCAGGGCGACCATCATAACCACGAACCCAACCTTTAATAATAGAAGTAATTCCTTGAGAGCGTTTCATTATCGAATAATTCTGAAGAGCCATTGCTTGTTTGCTTTTTTTTGCTGAACAGGCAAATAAACTTACGACCAAAAATAAGGATAGAACAGCTTTTATTTTCATATTCTAAGTTGTAAACATTTAATTGGCATTGCTTTATAGGCAACAAAGATACAGATAATTCATTAATTAGTTAAGAGTATTTTTTTCTATTAATGTTTAATTCAATACTAATTACACCACGGCGTGAAAAACATTTCACTCCGTGGTGTAATTTATTTCACGCCGTGGTGAAATCAAAACTTACTTAGCTTAGTTCTGCAATAAACTCTCGAAATTATTCAGGTTGCCCCATAACGGTAGAGCTTTGCATAATTATCTTTCAGCAATTAAGTTCTTAGCGAACAACTATTATTTGCCTTGAGGGCGACCTTCGGTTCGGTCATTGAGATGGTCGCTGAGCCGTTCCCTGAGTCGGTTGCTGAGCTTGTCGAATTCTAAGTTAAACTGCAAATATTATAGTATTGAAAAGTTTTTTCTAAAATCCCTAAATTTAACCCCAAATTATTTGCTTTTAACTTAGAATTCGACAGGCTCAGCGACCACAAGCTCAACGACCGAATAGAGTCTATTAGAAGTCCCCGTGCAAAGTTCTATAACGGAGGAAAAGAAGTCCCCATCACTTCCTTTCCTTTCTGCTCTAAAGCAATGAAAACAACTAGAGGAAAATTCTGATATAAACACAATACATTCCGAATAACGACACCTCATTTTTAATGTAAAAAGAAAAACTTTTGTAGAATTTAGATGAATATTATAGCTATTTTGTTGAGGGATTACTGTATCTTTGTGCTTATAAAGATTGATTAAACAGCAGGTATTATGACACAAAAATATCATTTAGCAGAATATGCTCACCGATTTGCAACTACATTTGCAAATACTACAATTATTCGTCACTTTGACTACGAGAGGAATAAATGGGTGAAATTAAATGGCTCAGAGGTTTCAGAGTTATGTCTTGACGCAGCTAAAGGTTTTGCTCGTGAAGGCTTGGAGGTAGGAGAAAGAGTTGGTTTCTATCACCCCAACCTGTTAAATGGACTTACGGCAGAATTAGGTTTATTTATGATGAGGGGCGTTTCCGTACCTATCTATTCCACTAGTACGCCTGAACAAGTAGATTATATTGTTCGAGATGCAGAGATTAAGCTTATATTCGTTGGTGACCAATTCCAATACAATAATGCTTACGAGGTTCAGCAAAAAGGGCAGATGATTAAACGTATTATCATCTTCGACAGTGACGTCGTACTTGCTCAAGATGACAGAACTTCGGTTTATTACGATGAATTTATTCGACGTGGAGATTCCAAAAACGAAGAGAATATTGCCAATGTAAGGGCTTCGGAAGCTTTAGCTACAGACCTAGGCGTTATCATCTATACATCAGGAACTTCGGGTCGTCCAAAGGGTGTCCCTATTCACCATCAAAATATGATGATACAAATTGCTGGTCATACGGAACTCTTTCCTTTCCTAACCTCAAAAGATACAACGCTTAGTTTCTTGCCAATGAGTCATATCTTCGAGAAAGTGTGGGGTTACTTCTGTCTTCGTAATGGTATAACTGTCGCAATTCTTCGTGACCCAAAGAGAATTTTAGAGGTTTTGCCAATTATCCGTCCAACGATTATGTGTAACGTTCCTCGCTTTTGGGAGAAAGTTTATGCAGGGGTTAAGCAGAAGATTGAGCATTCGCCTAACTTGATACAGCGAATAATGAGGCACGCTATTAGTGTAGGAAAATCCTACAACTTTGACTATATTAGCAAAGGGAAAGACGCTCCTTTCTTCTTGAAGTTGATGAATACAGTCTATGACAAGACGCTCTTCTCTAAGCTAAAACGAGTGCTTGGCTTGCACAGAGGACGTTTCTTCCCTACTGCAGGAGCTGCTCTCTCAGATGAAGTTTGCGAGTTCTTAATCTCAGTCGGCATACCTATTTGTTATGGCTATGGTTTGTCAGAATCAACAGCAACAGTTTCATTCTTTCCTATGAAAGGCTTCAAACTAGGTTCAATCGGAGAAGTTATAGATGGGCTAGAGGTACGTATCGACCCCGAAACGAATGAGATACAGCTTCGAGGTGAATCCATTATAAAAGCTTACTACAATAATCCTGAAGCCGACAAAGAAAGCTTCACAGAAGACGGGTTCTTCCGTACTGGAGATGCAGGACGCTTGGAGGGTAGAACCCTTTACTTCACAGAGCGTATCAAGGATTTATTCAAAACAGCTAACGGGAAGTATATTGCTCCTCAGATGCTTGAGAACCTAATCACTGTAGACCCTCTAATCGAGCAAGCTGCTATTATTGGAGATGGTTACAAGTTCGTCAGTGCCTTGCTTTGCCCTAATTGGGAAATGCTACGCAAAGAAGCTGAGGCTCGAGGCATATCAGCAACGCTAACAAATGAAGAACTTGCCAGCGACCACGAGGTACATCGCCTAGTGATGGCACACTTAGAAGGAGCTTTAGGTACGGTTGCTCAGTACGAAAAGGTGAAACGCTTCACCTTGCTGACAGAAGCATTCTCAACAGAAACGGGAGAGCTGACAACAACGCTCAAGCTTAAACGTAAGGTGATTAAGGAGAAATATGCCGAAGAAATTAAGCAAATGTACGACGATAGTCGCTACGGCTACCAGTAATAAACATTAGATGATAACAGAAGAACAAGTACAGAGCCTACAGAAACGTATTAACGAATTAGGTCATTACCTAGATATTGAGGCAAAACGTGTTCAGCTTGCTGAAGAAGAATTGCGTTCTGCAGATCCAAAACTCTGGGACAACCCTGAGCAAGCAGAGAAGCAAATGAAAGTCTTCAAGGAGCTTAAGCGTTGGGTCGAGGGCTACGACTATGTTTCTACGCTAGGGGAAGAGCTTGCTTTAGCTTATGAATTTTGTAAGGAAGGCATAACAAGCGAAGAGGAACTTGACCAGAGCTACAGCACCACGCTTGAGGAGGTTGAACGCCTTGAGCTAAGAAATATGCTCCGAGAAGAGGAAGATAAGCTTGGAGCTGTCCTGAAAATCAATGCTGGTGCTGGAGGGACAGAGAGCCAAGACTGGGCAGAAATGCTAGCACGGATGTATCAGCGTTGGTGCGATAAGCAAGGGTACTCTGTGCAGATTACCAACTGGCAGTACGGAGATGACGCTGGCATTAAGACGATGACAATGCAGATTGAGGGCGAACAAGTCTACGGTTTCCTCAAGAGTGAGAACGGCGTTCATCGCCTTGTCCGTGTATCGCCTTTCAATGCTCAGGGGAAGCGAATGACAAGCTTTGCCTCAGTCTTCGTCGTGCCACTCGTTGATGATAGCATAGAGATTGAGATTGACAAAGCTTTGCTCTCGTGGGATACTTTTCGCTCAGGGGGTGCTGGAGGACAGAACGTCAATAAGGTAGAAACGGGCGTACGCTTACACTACCAATATATTGACAACGAGCGAGGGATTAATGAGGAAATTGTCATTGAGAATACCGAAGGGCGTACACAAACGATTAATAGAGAAAATGCCCTCCGTCTGCTTCGCTCCGAGCTTTATGAGCGAGAGCTAGAGAAACGTCGTTCGGCACAAGCAGAGGTCGAAGCAAATAAGAAAAAGATTGAATGGGGGGCTCAGATTAGGAGCTATGTCTTCGATGATAGAAGGGTCAAAGACCATCGGACAAACTATCAGACAAGCAACGTTTCAGCCGTTATGGACGGAGAGATTGACGCCTTCATCAAGGCCTTCCTAATGTCCAATAATGATACTATAAATTAGAAGCTTAATCAGGCGAATGAATACAGAAACTCAGGGACTTATCAAGGATTTTGCCCTTATTATTATTGGGACGCTCCTCGTAGCTATTGGCTATGCCCTCTTCCTTGCCCCCTACAACGTTGTCCCAGGTGGCGTCTATGGTTTAGGGATTATCCTTAATCAGCTGACGAAAGGCTTGTGGGGCTTTGAGAACGGTTTGCCGATAGGGGCAATAGCTCTGTGCTTTAATATCCCTCTATTCTTGCTCGTGGTGCATAATATGGGACGTATCCCTGCTATCAAAACCATCTTAACCTTCTTGCTTATTGCTGGCTTTACCGACTTAATCAACTACTATACTTCGGCAATGCCCCTTGTGGAAGATGAACGTTTGCTCTCTGCTTGCTATGGTGGAGCTATCTTAGGTGTCGGTGTCTACTTGGTCTTCCTTGCTGGGGCGAGCTGTGCTGGGACAGACACCCTTGCCCAAGTTTTGGCAAAGAAAACGAACATCCGTGTCAGTCGCTTCATTATGCTTATCGACTCCTTCGTGGTTTTGCTTGGTTTATTAGCCTTACACGACTGGAAAGTACCACTCTATTCGTGGCTTGCTATCTTCATTTATGGTAAAGTAGTAGACGCATTACAGCCTGTTAATCCACACAAAGCTGTTTTCATTATCTCAAATAATCCAAGCGAGATACGTGACGCCCTAGTAAATAAAATGGGGGTTCGTGGGACATTTTTACACGGAAGAGGAATGTACTATGGCAAAGAACGAGAGGTAATCTTCATCATTATTCAGCGAAAGAACCTACAGAACCTCAAAAAAATCGTCCTTGAAATTGATGATAATGCCTTCATTACAACGGCAGATGCCAGCAACGATGCAAGAAGACAACTAATTGTATAAATGAAATATAGAAATTATGAGAACAATATTTTTAGCGACATTCTGTTGGTTAATAGCGTCAGTAGGACTTAGTCTTTGGTCGCAAGAGGACAAACCTCAAGAGAGAACAAGAGTTTGCTTCGAAACAAACAAAGGCGACTTTACCGTAGAGCTATACAACGAAACCCCTAAACACAGAGCCAACTTCCTTCGTCTGATAGAAGAACGTGCTTATGAAAATGTAATCTTCCATCGTGTGATTAGAAACTTTGTAGTTCAAGGAGGCAACCTCAAAACTAAGACTTGGGATAAGGAAAGCCTTCTGCCTGAAGATTCGACTGCTGGGACGATTGATGCAGAGATTATGGCAGAGCGTTTCATTCACGAGCGAGGAGCTTTAGCAGCAGCCCGTCAGCCCGACGAGGTTAATCCTCAGCGAAAGTCTTCGGCAACGCAATTCTATATCGTAACGGGCAAGTATTATACAGACTTTGACCTTGACGAGTTTGAAGAAAAAAATGGGCTACATTATACCCCAGAGCAGAGAGAGCATTATATGTTTAAGGGAGGAACACCAGAACTAGACGGAGCATACACCGTCTTTGGTCGCTTAATCGACGGTTGGAAAACGATTGATAAAATTCAACGACTAGAAACAGACGAACTAGATAATCCTAAAAAGACTGTTCGCATTGAGCGAGCATACATCGTACACCCAAAGAGATAAGCTTCCTAAGAGGCTTCTCCTCTTTCTTTACTCACATAAGCTAATTTGGCTTTGAGTTTATTATTTTGATTACACGCCTTGGTGAAAAGTTTTTCACCAAGGCGTGTAATTTATTTCACCACGGAGTGAAATAATAACTTATCTTAGTGATTATGTCCAGCTGGTTCGGAAAGCTCGGCAGCGACAAAGAAAGCTCCTCGCTGAACAAACTGAGCATCTTGTGGCACTTTCCCTATAAAATGCACAGCCGTAAAGCCTAACTCCGTTGTGCCTCTTACTAGCTCAATAGCTTTGAAGTGCAGTACGCCCTCTTCTACTTCGTGAGCCTTATGCTCGTCTTCCTCGTGCTTATGAACTTCGCCAGCTTCGTGCTTGTGAGCTTCCTCCTCTTTATGCTCAAAGCTTTCTCTAGAATGCTCCACTTCTTCAGCAGAAACAAGCATATAAGCATAGTCTTTGCCATCATTATGCACAATTGCTTCCTCTGGAAGGACAGGCAAAGCCTCGCCACCTCCAGCACTGACCAAACCAGTAATATTCATTCCATCAATGAAGTTCTCCTCAATTTTCTTTAGATGACAATGCACAAGTATCGTGTGGCTGTCTTGACTAAAACTAGAACCAATGGAATAAACCTCGGCATCGTACTCCTTACGTGGTGCATTAGTCAAAGTGAAATGAATGGTTTGTCCCAAACGGATTTTTGATAAATCCTGTTCATAGACATTTAGTTCAAGGTGCAGACCACTATTATCTACCACTTCGGCAATAGGTGATGAAGCATCAACATACGCGCCAATAGAAGTATTGACAGTAGCAATCACACCTGAGAGAGGCGAACGCAGAGCTATTGTTGCTTGCACTACTCCCTCTTTCATCCCTTGAGGATTAAGTCCAGCAAGGCGAAGTTTCGAACTTAATGCTCGAAGTCTTGCGTCTTGACTAAGGTATTCGCTCTTAGCAGAGAGAAATTTCTTCTCAGACGAACCTCCACTTTTCTTAAGCTTATTCTGTCTATCAAAGTCTGCCTTTGCTATTTCTAGGCTAGCCTTTGTCGTCCAATAGTCTTCTTGCAGTTGAATAAGTTCAGGAGAAGAGATGTAAGCTATCGCTTGCCCTTGCTTAACCTTATCTCCTGAATGCACCAGCAATCGCTTAATCTGTCCTCCATAGATGGCTGAGATTTCAGCTTTGTGGCTCTTAGGTAAAACAAGTGAACCGTTAGCACGAATACTTTCGTCTAGAGCTTTGTACTCAAGAGGAGCGACGACGATACCAACCGTCTGCATTTGCTTCTCTGTAATCTCGGCAAACTTCTTTTCGCCTTCGCCGTGTCCGTCTTTGTCTTCTCCTTCGCTATGGTCGTGAGCCTCCGAGCTATGATCTTTATTGCTATTAGCCTCTCCACAGCTCTGCATTGCTCCACAGCAAAGAGCTAGTCCAAGCGTTCCGATTAAAAATAATTTATTGTATTTCATTGCTTTTGATTATTTATTCAATAGTGCATAAATATTGATGATACATAGGTTAAGTTTTAGACTACTGCTTATATACTCTTCTTTAACATCGTTGTAGGTTTCTAAAACTTGTGTGTAGGCAAAAAAAGAGGTTTCGCCAAGCTTATAACTATCCTTAGCGAGCTTGAGCATTGTTTCAGCCTCAGGCATTAAATCTCTCTTGTAATGACGGACACGCTCTTGCTCTGAATAATAACGATTTAGTAGTGCTGAGAAATCGACCAAGAGGTCTTTATTTGCTTGTTTCAGCTCCTCTTTCTTTGCCTCAGCCTCTAGCCTTGCAGACTTGACCTTAGCGTGAGCAGAAAAGATATTCAAGGGAATAGATAAGCCAATACTAAAGGAGCTTAATCTGTCCTTAATGCCATAGGCTACATCTTTTCCATTAATTGTATGAATACCCACGGCAGAACCATTTTGATAGCCAAGCGTAATATCAGGGAGTTGCTCCGAAAGGCTGACATTCTTTTTCGCTTTCAGTTCCATAATTTCTGAGTTTAGAGTCTTCAATTCAAGGTTATCTTCAAGGAAGTTCTGCGAAATACTTTTGTCCCAAGTCCGACTAAGCAATTCATCATCTTCCTCTGCCAAAGTAAGCATAGACCTCTGCCCTTGATGAATATTTCCACAGATGGCGTTGAGCTTTTGGTAGAGCTGTGCTAGTTTAAGCCCCGTATTCTCCCAATCGACATTCGCCTTTTTGAACTTAAAACTTGCCATTGCAAGCTCTTGCTGTGAGCTTTCGCCAAGCTTACGACGGTTTGCTTCTATTAAGAAACAAGAATAATAAGCATTCCTCAAGCTATCTTGATAAGCGAGCCTTGCTCTATTGTGGCGAATTTCCTCAACAAGTACACGCACAGCTTGACGGATTTTATTCTTTTGGCTCTCAAGCTTGATTTCGGCAAGCTCTCGTCCTGCTTTCAGCTCCTTAGCTCTTGCCCAGAAGAGCGTTGGAAAAGGCAAAGTCTGACTAATCTCAAAAGCAAGATTATTATCGGGGCCGTCATAATGCCCATACAGAGCAGAGATGTCTGCTTTCGGCAGTTCGAAAGCTGTTGCTCTGAGCGAACAGCTAGCCTTTAGTTCAAGACCTCGAGCCTTGACTTGTCCATTATTTTTAAGAGCTAAGTCAATCAGTTCGGCTTCGCTAAGAGCTTTTCGCTTAAGCTCCGTAGAAACCTTCTGTTTCTCCTTTTGCTCTTGAGCTTTCAAGCCCCCAAAAAGTGGCGTTAACCCCACTGCAAGGAGAACTACATACTTATTTATTTCTTTCATAATACTACTATTTTCATCTATTCTTAGTTCGGGACTACCCCATCTTGCTCACTTCGTTTCGCAATCCACCCCTTGCCTTGAGGGCGACCTTCGGTTCAAATGAAGGGGAGAGTTCCCCATTATTTTTTAGTCTTCTCAATGACGAGCACCTGTATCTGCTCTCTTTTTTGCAATGTTTCTCCCCTTCAAATGAAGGGGGGGCATCAAGGGAGCAAAGCGACCGAAGATGACGGGGTAGTCATTACCCTCAAATAGTTTATTTTCTTTTTATCCAATATCCTCTGTAAAGGCAGGGTGTAACTCCAAACGCTTCATAACATCTTCGATATGATGAATAATGTCATAAACATCTATTCTTATAACTGTCAAGCCTAAACCTTGAAGAAATTTATCTCTATCTAAGTCCTTAGTTCCATTATGATGATGACTTTGTCCATCAATCTCTATAACGACCAACTTCGTGTGGCAGTAGAAATCAACGATGTAATTACCAATAATTCTTTGCCTATCAAAATCTAGACCTAAGAACTGCTTACGTTTAATCCTATTCCATAAACGCATTTCAGACAAGTTATGTGCCTTACGCAACGCCCTTGCCAAGGGTTTTAGTTTGGGATTATAGGGCAAATTTAATTTATCACTTCTCATATTCTTAATGCTTTTGTTTTTGCTCTTTGCGAGAGAAGAGGGAATAAAGAATTGGCAGAACGAAAAGCGTTAGGAAAGTAGCCGTAATCAGACCTCCAATTACGACGGTTGCTAGTGGGCGTTGAACCTCAGCACCTGCTCCTTGGCTTAGAGCCATTGGCAAGAAACCAAAGCTTGCGACCGTAGCCGTCATCAGAACAGGTCTTAGCCTTTCGTCTGTGCTTCGCTTAATGCGTTCCAAGAGAGGCACGCCCTCCCCCTCCAAAGAGCAGAAAGTACCAATCAACACAATACCATTCAGCACGGCGACACCGAAGAGGGCAATGAAACCAATCCCAGCACTAATAGAGAAAGGCATTCCCCTTAGCCAAAGGGCTGCCACACCTCCAATCGCACTCATTGGGATAGCTGTAAAGATAAGCGTTGCCCAACGCAGGGAATGGAAAGTAACAAAGAGCAGAAGGAAAATGAGCAGTAGCGAAATAGGAACGGCAATCATCAAGCGTTCTTTTGCTCGCTGTAGATGTTCAAACTGTCCTCCATAAGAGAGGTAATAACCCATTGGTAGGGATAGTTTCTCTAGCTTGCCCTGAAGTTCGTCAATGACGCTCTCTACATCTCGCCCACGGACGTTGAAACTCACGACAATACGTCGCTTACCTTCCTCACGACTAATCTGTGCAGGTCCTGCCTTATAAGCAACATCGGCAACAGCTCCAAGTGGGATAAGATTGCCCTCTTTGTTCTGAATAGGTAGACTGCGAACGTCCTCAATATCTGCTCTGTTCTTTGACTGCAGACGCAAAACGAGGTCAAAACGCCTTTCATCTTCATAGACTTGTCCTGCCGATTGCCCAGCGAAAGCCGTATTCAATGCCTTGTTTGCTTCAGCAACGCTAATGCCATAGCTTGCAAGCCTCAGACGATTGTAAGTAACATTAATTTGAGGAAGTCCCTTCACTCTCTCGGCTTGAGGATTGACCACCCCCTCAATCGTTCCAAGGATAGAGGTAATATCTTTAGCACAACGACTAAGACTATCTAAGTTTTCGCCAAAAACCTTAACGGCAACATCTTGACGAACGCCTGTCATCAGCTCATTAAAACGCATCTGTATCGGTTGGTTTTTCTCAAAGAACACCCCTGGAATATCTTTAAGAGCCGTAAGCATTTCTTCGCCAAGCGTGGCATAGGACTTAGACGGATTAGACCAATCGTTACGAGGTTTCAAGATAATCATCAAGTCGGTCGCCTCTGGAGGCATAGGGTCAGTTGGCACTTCGGCAGCACCCGTCTTACCCACAACCATCTTAACCTCATCAAATGACTTAATAATGCGAGAAGCTTGCATAGAGGTTTCCAAACTTTGGCTAAGCGATGTCCCTTCAGGTAGGATACAATGAAAAGCAAAGTCGCCCTCTTGCAGTTGAGGGATAAATTCCCCTCCAAGTTTTGCAAAACCAAAAAGGCTTATTATAAATAGTAACAATGTGCCACTTAGAATAGAGTATTTTGCCTTCATTGCCTTAGCAAGCAGTGGAGCATAAATAGCCCTTGCCTTATTCATTAGCCTGTCGGACAGCGTTTCTTCGTGAGCCGTTCCAGTATTAAGGAAGACTGCACACATCATTGGGATATAAGTAAGTGAAAGGATTAAAGCTCCGATAATAGCAAAGCTTACAGCCATTGCCATTGGGATAAACATTTTACCCTCAATGCCTACTAAAGTTAGGATAGGGATATAAACAATCAGAATGATAATCTCGCCAAAGGTTGCCGAACTACGGATTTTACTTGCTGAGAGGAAGACTTCCCTATCCATTTCTTTTTGGCTAAGTTTCCCCAAACCTTTGCCTCGACTTGCCAAATGGTGCAGAGTCGCTTCCACTACAATCACAGATCCGTCCACGATTAGCCCAAAGTCAATAGCCCCAAGGCTCATCAGATTAGCACTAATACCGAAGGTGTGCATCATCGCTAGAGCAAAGAGCAAGGACAGAGGAATTGCCGAAGCCACGATAAGTCCTGCACGTAAGTTCCCCAAAAACAGCACCAAAACAAGGATAACAATCAATGCCCCCTCAATAAGATTTCGCTCAACGGTAGAGATAGCTCTGCCGACAAGCTCTGTTCGGTCAAGATAAGGAATGATTTCAACGTCCTTAGGAAGTGAGCGTTCCACAACCTTTAATTTCTCTTTAATACGTTCAGCTACCTGATGACTATTTTCGCCTTTGAGCATCATCACGATACCCCCTACAGCTTCGCTCTCGCCGTTGTAGGTCAAAGCTCCGTAACGGATAGCCGAACCAAGTCTTAATTCTGCGACATCTCTAATAAGTAATGGAGCAGAACCATCTTGCTGACGCAAACAAATTTGCCCAACTTCTTCAAGCGAAGCAATCATTCCCACGGAACGGATAAAGTAAGCATTCGGCTTTTTGTCAATGTATGCTCCCCCTGTATTCTGGTTGCCTTGCTCAAGAGCGTCAAAAATTTCGCTAAGGCTTACACCCATTGCTCTCAGACGATTAGGGTCAATAGCCACTTCGTATTGCTTAACCTTCCCCCCAAAGCTATTGATTTCGGCAACGCCTTTCGTGCCAACAAGCTGACGAGCCACAATCCAATCCTGCATACTTCTCAAGTCTTGAAGGCTGTACTTACCCTCTGCTCCCTCTTTGGGGGGCAAGATGTACTGATAAATCTCGCCAAGCCCTGTGCTGACAGGGGCAAGTTCAGGTTCATCTACTCCTTGTGGCAAGTTATCCACAACCTCTTGCAAGCGTTCGTTTATGAGCTGACGAGCGAGGTAAATATCCATATCCTCGTCAAAGACAACGGTAATCACCGACAAGCCAAAGCGAGAGATACTTCTTAGTTCCTCGAGCTGTGGCAGGTTACCGAGGTTACGCTCAATGGCAGAGGTAACAAGTTGCTCTACCTCCTGCGTGGCTAAGCTTGGACAAGTGGTAATCACTTGCACCTGATTATTCGTAATATCAGGCACGGCATCAATGTCTATCTGCGTCATACTCCAAACACCCCACAGGGCTAGAGCAAGCGTCATCAAGGCAATGAACACCTTATTTTTTATACTATAATTAATTATTCTGTCTAACATTCTTTTCTTCTTTTAATGTTCTACGTTGTTATCTTTATTATAATTAGCACTCTATCTTCTCAAACAACCACCCCATCTTTGTCGCAAGCTCCAAGTCCACCCCTCCAAGGAGGGGAATGTACCCTGCCCTTAGGCAGTCCCTTCTATTCTGTTTCGTCCAATAGAGGTATCATTTTAATTCCCCTCCTTGGAGGGGTGCCGAGCTTGCTCGGTGGGGTGGTACTACTCTAAAGAGAGGTCTTTAGCTAAAGAACAAGTATTTCATTCTCCAAAATGACGTTCCTCAGAGAATGCAGGGTGATGCTCTAATCTCTTCATAACAGTCGTCATATCTTGCATTATGTCTTTAACTGAAATTCGAATTACAATCAACCCTAGACTTTCTAAAAATAAATCATGGTCTATGTCATAATTCCCTTTGTCATTATGACTTGAACCATCAATTTCAATAACAACACCTTTGTCAATACAAAAGAAATCAACAATGTAGTTGCCAATAATCTTCTGTCTATCAAAGTCTAAACCTAAGAACTGCTTTCGTTTAACTTTATTCCAAAACAAGACTTCCGACAAATTACCTGCTTGTCTTAATTCCCTAGCATACTTCTTTAACTTAGGGTTGTAAGGGAGGTCATACCAAATCTTTGTTTTTCTCATTTTAACCTTTTTGTGTTAGAGGTGTAGCACTTTATTCTCAAACAACCACCCCGTCTTTGTCGCAAGCTCCAAAGCCACCCCTCCAAGGTGGGGAATGTACTTCGCTAATTTCGGAAAGTAGTAGAACAAAAATTTAGATTCTACTTATTCTTAATTGGAGGCTTCATATCCTTATTCAAGGACTATAATAATTCCCCTCCTTGGAGGGGTGGCAGGCGAACGCCTGACGGGGTGGTGCTGTTCTCAAACTAAACGTTTAACTTGTTGAGAGCCTTTGCGAGTTTCTTCGGGGAGAAACTAATAAAAGGCTACGATAAGCTCTCAAGAAAAAGCTAACAACTTTTTATTTCACCACGGAGTGAAATACATTACACGAGGGCGTGAAAACTTTTACACCACGGAGTGAAATCAAAAAGTTTCGGAAGTATTCTTTTTAGGCTTGTATCTATTCTTCTCGGTTGCTGAGCTTGTCGAAGCGTCCGTTTTCTTGCCTGTATCGGTTCGTTTCGACGCTTCGACAGGCTCAGCGACCAAAAGCTCAACGACCAAAAGATATAAGTTTAAAAAAGAAACAAGCCTAAAGCACATACTTCCTAGAAGTTTTAGGATAAGTTGCTAATCCAAAACGTATAGTCATAAATCATAAAGAATAGCTATGAGGATTAGAACTTATATAAGGGATAGCCAAAGAGCTAAGCCGAAAGGCTTGCCTTTTCTTAGCAAAAAGAATGCTGAGGGGGTTGCCAAATATCATTGATGTATTTAGCTTGTAGTTGAGATGTTTTGGCGATGAAAAGTTTTCTGTGTAGCCTAACTTGAGGCTCTTGCACCAAAGGCATAAAGGCATTCGGCAGAACTTGCACACCACAGCAAGCACAGAAACAAAGGGGATTACATTCGTGAGCCTCGTTAGACTTGTGATGATGTGCTTGCCCGCCACAGCAAAGTCCGACACAAAGAAATCTGTATCGGCACAGGGTTGCACAGCCAAGCCCAAGAGGTAAACAATCATTATGTATATCCACTGCTTCATCATAAGCAAAGATACAAAATACTCTTGTATTTATGACAAAATAAATGAATAAAGAGTATAATAATGAAAATGTTAGATAGGCAAGAAAGTCGTAGATAGTATTGACATTTTGCTTGTATTGTTTTTTTGGGGGAAGTATTTACCTAAATCTTGCTATTGTATTTATGTCCCATTTCGGTCGCTGAGTCGGTTGCTGAGCTTGTCGAAGCATTGTCGAAGCGAAGCGAGTGGACGGGGGAGTTTAATGGGGACAAGCAACTTACGCATTTCACTGGAAGGTCATACTACCCCGTCATCTGCAGTCGCTTTGCTCCTTTGATGCCACCCCTTCATCTTGAAGGGGAAATTTTGTCCTCAGACAACTTATGG
>PDWI01001199.1_pt1 | contig 41522 bp, 42 predicted proteins | sample 1430891 | NCBI WGS metagenome assembly PDWI01 (sample SAMN01162508, study PRJNA174530) | Oral metagenome, whole genome shotgun sequencing project. | biome: Marine environment; feature: Marine mammal; material: Swab sample of the gingival sulcus; isolation source: swab sample of gingival sulcus... | reverse complement strand
GCCTACACGTTAGAGCTTAACAACGCGCGCCAGGCCGGCATCACCCAAGAGCTTGCCGAAATATCCGGTGGCGTGGAGGCCATGAAGTAAGTATGAATAGCATGAAGCGAATGCAAGCAGGAGGAGCCTAAATATGGCAAAGACAGCACAAAAGCAAACCAAGGATGTGCAGCAAACGGCCGGGGCAACCGGTACTGTTACGCAGGTAATTGGCGTCGTGGTGGATGTAGAGTTTTCTAAGGAGCAGTTGCCGGCCATTTATGACGCGTTGACCATAGAGCTAAATGGCCATACGCTGACGCTAGAGGTGGCACAGCACCTCAGCGAATCGTCGGTTAGGTCTATTGCATTGTCCGGAACTGACGGCCTAAAGCGCGGTGTATCGGTTACGGCGACTGGTGCGCCGATTAGCGTGCCGGTGGGCGATGAGACCCTAGGTCATATGTTTAACGTGGTTGGTGAGACGATCGACGGCACCACCGTAAAGGTCAAGAAAAAGGCACCAATCCATAAGGATCCGCCGGCGTTTACCGAGCAATCTGGCAAGACTGAGATACTGGAGACTGGCATCAAGGTGATCGATCTCATTTGTCCTATCACCAAGGGCGGTAAGGTTGGCCTGTTTGGCGGTGCTGGCGTGGGTAAGACAGTGCTTATTCAGGAGCTGATCAACAACATCGCTAAGTTTCATAGTGGTTACTCGGTGTTTGCGGGTGTTGGCGAGCGCACGCGTGAAGGTAACGACCTGTATCACGAGATGCGCGACTCTGGCGTTATCAAGAATACTGCCCTAGTCTTTGGGCAGATGAATGAGCCGCCTGGAGCTCGTTTGCGTGTTGCGCTGAGCGGTCTTTCTATGGCAGAGGAGTTCCGCGAAAACGGTCAGGACACACTGCTGTTTGTTGACAATATTTTCCGCTTTACGCAGGCGGGTAGCGAAGTGTCTGCTCTGCTTGGGCGCTTGCCGTCGGCGGTGGGCTATCAGCCAACCTTGCAGCAAGAGATGGGCGCTTTGCAGGAGCGTATTACCAGTACCAAGAAGGGCTCGATTACATCGGTTCAGGCGGTGTACGTGCCGGCTGACGACATGACCGACCCAGCTCCAGCCACTACGTTTGCACACCTAGACTCGACAATCGTGCTTAACCGTGCCCTGACGGAAATTGGTATTTATCCGGCTGTCGATCCGCTAGATAGCAGCTCGACCATTCTGGATCCTGAAATTGTTGGCGAAGAACACTATCAGGTGGCTCGCGAGGTGCAGCGTGTGTTGCAGCGCTACAAGGACCTGCAGGATATCATCGCTATCCTGGGTATGGAGGAGCTGTCAGACGATGACAAGCAGACAGTGGCGCGCGCCCGCCGTATTCAGCGCTTCTTGACGCAGCCATTCTATGTAGCCGAACAGTTTACGGGTAACCCGGGCGTTTACGTTAAGCTCAAGGATACGATTGCGGGCTTCCGTGAGATTCTGGACGGCAAACATGACGACAAGCCGGAGAGTGCTTTCTACATGCAGGGAGGCATAGAGGGTGTCAAGTAAGCCCATGAAGCTAGAACTGGTTACATTGTCGGGGGTTACCTACTCGGGGCAAGTCTACGAGATAGGCATACCGACAGCTGCTGGTTACATATCTGTTTATCCAGACCACATGCCGTTGATATCATTGGCAACGCCAGGCGTCTTGACGGTGCGACGCACCAAAGAAACCGACTACGTTGATACCTATGCCACCTATGGCGGTGTTGTGGAGGTTGACGGTGACACGGTGCGTATTCTGATGGACGAGGTTGAACACGCCGACGAGCTGGTGGAGAACGAAATCCGTGCTGCCTACGAAAAAGCGCAGCAAATGAAGGCTGATGCTCAGTCGGATATCGAAATCGAACGTGCTCAGGCACTGATAGATAGGCAGATGGTACGTCTGCGGGTCGCAGACCTGAAGCGGCGTCCGCGCCGGCGCAGCTAGTAGCCAGGGCTAGGTGTAGGAAATAGTTGCCTAAACCTACCTAAATCTATTATGCTTAAGCTATGACAGCGCACGTTTCATGTCGTGCGGACAACAAATGAGGCACCTACAAGGGGGTATTACATGGTAAAAACGTATAAAGCAGCAGCGTTGATTGCTGAGTTTGTCGGCAGCTTTATGCTGGCATCAGTGGTATTGGCTATGCTGGATAAGTCTCAGCCGCTCTACGCGACGGTTTTGATGGCTGGCGCTGCGCTCACCTTGGTGGCGTTGACGGTTGGCCGAGTTTCGGGCACGCACATTAACCCGGCAGTGACCATTGGGTTATGGACGATTCGCCGCGTGGACACGGTTCGGGCGGTGGCCTACATATTTGTACAGCTTCTCGGTGGCCTAGCGGCGATGTATGTCGCGCAGCAAGTACTGGGGCACGACCTAGTTAGGCGCGCAGCGCAGCCAGTTGATTGGGTGGTTGTGTTTGCCGAGGCCCTGGGTGCTGCTCTGTTCATGATTGGCTTTGCTTCCGCTGTGTACCGCGGTTACCGCGGCGCCGTAGCGGCGTTGACGGTCGGCGGCTCATTTGCGCTCGGTCTTATTGTGGCCTCCATGGGTAGTGCCGCTATCATAAACCCTGCTGTCGCGTTGAGCGTTAACGCATTCTCGTTGTCCTATATCGTTGGTCCTATATTGGGTGCCGTAGCAGGTGCGAATCTCTACGCCCTCGTATTTGCGCCGCTCGATAGTGCGGAGCGCCGCCATGCTATGTTGGCGAATTCAGCGGGGCGTGTCGCTAGCTCGCACGCGACTCACGCGCATGCCGCAACCAAGAAGGCTTCTGCCAAGAAGTCGGTCGCTAAGCCAGTGACGCGCCGCAAGACTGTTGCTGCTAAGACCGCCAAGAAATCAACAAAGCGTTAGTTGCGGCTCTGTAGACCGCGCAACCTCCCTGGGTACGTCCTGGGGAGGTTTTTGATTGTATAGTGGGGCTGATTTTGGCCGGTCGGCGAGCCTGCTGGTGCTATTTGATTTATAGTTCGTCTATGAGGTCGTTTTCGAATGCTATGACGCCCTGTATGTCTGCGCGGTAGCCCTCGGTAGCTGGCAGCGCTAACGACTGGATCCGTTGCCATATTGCGCGGATAAGCCGCTTGGTATTCTCCAGCTCCTTGTCGTCGAAGGTTAGCGGCAGCGCGTAAATGGTGCCATCCGCGTCTGGCTCGATAAATTCTAGGCGCCCCTGCTCTACGCGGTAACCCTGAAAGGTGTGGCTTCCCTCGATGAGTAGCTTGTAACAGTACAGCTGCCGCCTGTACTTGTGCAGATTTATGTCGTTACCGATCCAGCGCTTTCGGGGGTGTCCAGTTTTATAGTCAACGACGGTGATGCGCTTGTTTTTCTGGTCTATCTCCATAAAATCTACTTTACCGCTCAGGTGGGCATCGCCTACAAACACGCCCTCGTTTTTGAAATCGTGTTCTGAAACGGCGCTTGTGCCAAGAATTGGTCCTCGTTCGGCTAACCAGGCGCTCAGAGCTTGCTCGCCGCGCTTGGTGAGCTGCTGTTGGTCATTTTTGGCCATCTTTTGGTTGGTCATATACTCGCGAAAGTGTTTGAGCACCGCCGCAGTTGCTGGCCGTTGCCCACTACGCTTGGTCTCGCGCTGTGCCCAGTCTAGTGCGGCGTGGACTGCGTTGCCGTATTGGCCGCTTGGTGACGGTGCGCTTGGGAAGCGCAGAATGGTGCGCAGCAAGAACTCCCGCGGGCCGCCATAAACAAGGTCGGTAAACAGGTTTAGGTGGGTTGGGCTCAACTGATAGCGCGCTAAGCGCGGCTCTATGATTGCTCGGAGGTCGGGGTCGTCTAGGCTATCGCAGTGCCGGCTGCGCCAGTCGTTTTCCAGCGCTTGTAGCGTGGGGGTGCGCCGGTCGTCGCTGGTAGTTTGACGGAAAGCGGCGGGCAGCGCCTCTAGGATGTGGCTGCCGTCTGATTGCTGTATTGGCGATAAATACGACAGTAGTCGAGTTTCCTTGCCGCTAAAGCTGTGACTGAAGCTGCTGAGGTGCAGCCCAGCCTTGGCGCGCGTTGCGGCCACATACAGCAGTCGTAGGCGTTCGTCGTCGCTAGCGCCCGCGTGGCGAATGTGCTGAAGGTTTTTAGGGAGTGTCAGCCTGTTGGAGCGCGCCAAAGAGCCACCGCCCCATACGTCTTCGTGCAGGCTTGGTAGATAAACGTGTTCAAATTCCAGGCCTTTTGACTTGTACACGGTCATCAGTTGCACCGCGTCGCTTCCCTGATGGTACGGACTGGTATTGAGTAGTATTTCTCCGGACTGTTCGTACATGTCGGCATAGGCAACCACATCTTGGAGTAGTAGCGTTTTGTTGCTGGCAGCCTGATAGTCTCGCAGTTTCTCCTGAAAGACACGCAGCTCAGTAATGGTGTGGTAAAAGGTGTCTGGTCGGGTAGCTTGAAGCTCTGGGCTAGTATAGAATGCGCGGAACGGCGAGGCGACGGTCGGGTTGTCGGGGTCGTTGGTTGACAGTGGTTCGGTGCCGAGTAGGTGGTCCAGCATGGCTTCAGCGGGAGCCGCTGGCGCGAGGAGTGCTGCGCTAGCAAAGAACAGCGCTGTGTCGCGGCATTTCTGGTCATCCATGAGTACGTGCAGCCACGTGGTATGAGGGAGCTGGTGCTGTTGCTCGCGGACACGCCATGACACCTCCCAGATGGTTTGCACAGGGATACCCCAGAACGGATAGCTCAGGACGCTTGGCCATAGGCCGTCGGCTGCCCGGTCTTCCCCGCTAGTCAGCGCAAGAATCAGGCGGGACATGGTCAACAGTTGAACAATTGGCTCGGAGTGTAGGACGTCCTCACGTTTCTCGTACTGGACGGGTATGCCGCGCTGATTGAGGTGGGCTACCAGCGGTTCTAGGTACTTGTGCTTTGGTGCTAGAACGGCGATTTCGCGAGCTGGCGTGCCTTTTTTGAGGTGTTGCTGGATAGACTCGGCTATCCAGTCATATTGTGCAACGGCGGTCGTTAGGCTGTGGTATGTAACTTCTGGTGACGCAGGCGGATTGGCAGGCCGTAGTTGCTTGGACACCTTTGGTAGGCTGCTGCTGAGCCGCGATTCGATCTGGTTGCCAATAGTCTGCGCGATCTCTAGGATCGGCGCACCCGACCGGTAGTTTTCGGTCAGGTTTATCAAGGTCGTACCATGGTACATGGTGTAAAACGACAGCATATTGGAAACTTCTGCTCCCTGAAAAGCATAAATGGCCTGGTCGTCGTCGCCAACGGCCATGATGTTGGGCCGACCTTCGTGCACCGGGTTGTCGCTAAGTAGCTGCACTATTCGCAGCTGTGCGGCGTTAGTATCCTGGAACTCGTCTAACAAGATATACAAGTACTGCTCTTGCAGGCTGTATTTCAGTTCGGGATTGGTCTCTAGCGCCTGTATGGTGCGCAGAATCATATCATCGAAGTCGTATAGGTGCTGCTGCTCCAGCGCATCCTGATACTGCTGCACTATCTGGCTGAGCGCCATGATTCGTTTATTTTCTAACTCCCCGGCGACAACATACTGGTTGTTGGCGTCTTTGGCGAGCCACTTGTTTTTCCAGGCGGTGAGTGGCTTTGAGGTGGCGTCTGCCTCGGCGGGGGCTACGGCTTCTTCCAGCTCGGCGCCGAGCATCTTTTGAATTGGCAGCAAATCCTGTTTGGGTGTCTTAGGGGGTGTTGTTTGCTTGGTTAGCTCGTCAAGCATGTCCTGAAAGATCGGCAGCGCCTTTGCGGACATGCGCGATAGGGCGCTGAGTTGTTGCAGGCTGCTTGCGAGCCGTTGATTCGTGTCGGCTATACTCTCTAGGTTGTGTGCAGCGATTGCGCGTAGATCGTCAGCACTCAGGAGGGCGCGTTTTGTCTCGCTGATTGCTCCGATAAGGTCGCCAATATGGTGCTGAAGCTGCTTGAGTGGATTGTCATAGTCCAGCTGTTCTATGAGTTTGTTGAGTATCTGGTGCTTGCCGAGCTGGTCGATGGGATTCTCCAGCCGTGTTGCGACGAAATACTCTGGGTAGCGGTTGATGATATCGCTGCCAAAACCATGATAGGTGTTAATGGCGACATGATATGCATCCTGGCCGATAAACCGGCTTAGCCGGTCACGCATATTACGCGCCCCATTTTCGGTGAATGTCAGACAGAGCACGTTCTGTGGTAGCGTGTCGGTCTTCTGTAGGATGTTGGCGACTCGCGCGCTAAGCAGCTGGGTCTTGCCGGTCCCTGGCCCTGCTAAAACTAGCAACGGCCCGTCGATGGTGTCGACGGCTTGTTTTTGTGCATCGTTGAGCGATTGATAAAGTCTACGGAAACCTGCTTGCATACCCCCTATTGTAGCAGGCTACATAGGGTATCCGGGTTCGCCGCGGCCCTTACCGGTGGTGCTGAGGTCGGGCTGGCGCAGGGGCGGTTTGATATGTACCCCCTGCTCGCTAAAGTTGTCCCGGATCTTGGCTTCAAACGGGTCGGGTAATTGGTTGAGGAGTTCGTGTATTGCCCCGACTCCAACGCGTATCTTTGTGCCAGTTTCACCTGGTGTACTACCTGGATGGCGCTCGCTGTCCAAGATGGGGATTTCCGACTCTTCAGCGGGTGTATTGCTGCCAGGAAAGCGTCGTTGTAGCGCTAGGCAGACTGACCCGAGGTTGCTGTCGATGTTCTCATCGGGTGGATAGATGCGTAGCGAATTCTTCACGGCGGTTCCAGCCGCAAAGTCTGAAACTTCGTCGTCGAACCCGAAGGTGCGAATGCGCAACACGGGCTTACCGGGCTTTAGGTGCTTGCGCAGGTCGACGAGCCTTGTCGTGAGCTGGCGAGCATGATCAATAGCGCTCTCGACGCTCGTGGTGCCGTGATGCAAAATCAGTGCGCCCAAGACACGGACGGGGCTGCTGTTTTCTTGGCATTGCAACTCGTCGCGTATTCGTTCGGGGCTGCAGCCAATCAACTTCTGATTCCTGTCTACGAAGCCAACCACGTCTTCGGGAGAGGGTATCTTTAACATCTTTTCCATATATTACCATTATACACATATATGGTTTAGAGTGCAATTACCGTAGCTGTAGCAATGCCAAATAATCTCCAGGCAATATCATGCGTGACGTAAGATATGCAGTATCGAACGGGCGATAGGCGGATCGAGCGGTTTGCGACCAGGGTGATCGCCCCCTGTTTGGAAATACAAAATAAAGCCATAAAAAATAGCCGCGGCTTATACGAGGGGACGTGATGAGACCGCGACTATTGCGCCTACTTATTCAGTAAACGCGCTTATACTATCTCACGCAAACCTGTTGTCTGGCTGGAAATATGTGTTTTTTGCCAGCAGTCGGCGCTAGCGCGCCTACTCTATAGTGACGGTTGGCTCCACGATGTCTGCTGTGTCTGCGAACCACTCGCACCCATAGCGCTTGGCCAGCGCTTGGGCGCTTAGCGGGCCGTCGGTTTTAGCGGCGTAAGTCTCTGGCTGGTCGGGGCTGTTTTGCCAGGCGTGCACTACTGCATCTAGTATTTGCCAGCTCCGTAGGACTTCATCACTGGACGCAAATAGGCTTTGGTCGCCGGCAATAGCGTCCATGAGTACTCGCTCGTAAGCATCTGGGGCGTCCTGCTCAAAGCTGTCCTGATAGCTAAAACGCATAGCGACATGCTGTAGTTCGTCGCTAAAACCGGGTTTTTTGGCGGCGAGGTGGATGGCTATGCCCTCTTGGGGCTGGATACGGATGGTTAGGATATTGGGCGGGATGTCGCGGTCGGTGCGATCGCGGAATACTATCTTGATGTCTGTTTTTTGGGCGCGGAGGTTTTTGCCGGTGCGCAGCAGTATGGGTACACCGCGCCAGCGCGGGTTGTCGATTTCTAGCGCAACAGCTGCAAATGTCTCGATGTTAGACTTTGGGCTATGGGCGTCATGGCGGTAGGTCTTGTACTGGCCGCGAGCTGTCTGGGTATCAACTCGATCGGCCGCAATGGGCTGGACGCAGTTCAGGAGGGCTAGTTTCTGTTCGTGTATCTGTTTGCTGTGTAGCGACTGTGGTCGCTCCATGGTTACGAGGCACATCATCTGCATTAGGTGGCTCTGAACAAAATCACGCAAAGCCCCCATGTTCTCATAAAAACTTCCGCGGTCGTCGATGCCGATTGATTCGGCGGCCGTAATTTGGATGTGATCAATGGCGTGCTTGCCCCACATGCCCTCGAATAGCGGGTTAGAAAAGCGAAATGTTAGGATGTTTTGGGCATTTTCTTTGGCCAGGTAGTGGTCGATTCGGTAGATCTGCCGCTCATGAACGTGCTGTTTCATAGTCTTTATGAGCTGTTTTGCACTGTCATAATCGGTTCCGAAAGGTTTTTCTACGAGGATGCGGCTAGCGTATGATGTTGTTTCTTGGCTGAGCCCTGCGCGCCGAAGGCAGTCGATAACGTTGTGAAAGATGTCGGGAGGTATGGCTAGGTAGAATAGGCGGTTGTGAGGGGTGTCATTCTGGTTGTCGATTGCCGCGATGGCTTGAGACAACAGTGTGTAGTCAGCTTGGTTAGTGCTGTCCATGATGATCGGGTGGATAATCGAACGTAGTTTGCGTAGCGCTCGTTCGTCGACATCAATGTGCCGGCGCAGCAGGTTTATCTCGACTTGTTGCAGAACGTGGTCGAGGCTTTTGGATGATGATCTGAATACGCCGAGTACGCTAAAATCTTGGGGCAGCAGATCCTTGGCCAGTAGATGGTAGATGGCTGGGAGTAACTTGGTTTGGGCTAAGTTGCCGCTCATTCCAAAGATAGTCAGGATGCTCGGCGGTAGCGGCTGGGTTCTGTTTGGTGTTTTCATGACTGCTTCTCGTGGTCGTGAAATGCTATGGGGTGCCCACCGAATTCATGACGCATTGCTGCCAGGAGCTTGGTTGCAAAATAGTCCCCTGCTGCCTCTTGGCTGGCTGCTCGAACGCCCAGAGCGGCTGCGAGACCAGGCATGCCGATGTGTTGTTGGGTCGCGGTTTGCAGCGCCCAGTTGCCTTCGCCGTTTGAATCGACGCGTCCGTGAATGCGTTCTATGTCTTCTCTCTCGAGGATGTTGTGCAGCAGCCCGTTGAGAGTTGAAGCGATGATACTGCCCTTCTGCCAGACATCGGCTACCTTGGGTAGCGGTATATCCGGCAGCGGCCCGTACTTGAGTAGGTCATACCCTTCGGCGTAGGCCTGCATAACAGCATATTCTATGCCGTTGTGCACCATTTTGACGTAGTGGCCGTAGCCGCTGGGGCCGACGTGCTGGTAGCCGCCTTTTGGCTTTGATAAGACGTGCAGCGCCGGTTTGATGCGTTTTACTGCCGCTTCGTCGCCGCCGACCATCATGCTAAAACCCTGTTTTTGCCCTAGGATGCCGCCGCTCGTGCCAACGTCAACGTAGGCGATTTTACGGTCGCTGCAGGTTGCTGCGCGCTGCATGGTTTCTCGAAAATGCGAGTTCCCGCCGTCTACCAGTGTGCTGCCAGCCGGCAATATCTGGAGTAGCTCTTCTATGGCGGCCGCAACATGTTGCTGAGGGATCATGAGCCACACGATGGGTCGTTTGCCGAGCTGCTGCACCAGATCGGTGTAGTCGGCCGCTGGCACGGCGCCTGCGGCTAGGGCTGGCGCGAGAGCTGTTTGGTCGGGGTCGTGGGCAATCACGGTGTGCTTGCCGGCGCATAGTTTGCGCACCATTTGTCCGCCCATTGTACCGACACCAATAAAACCAATTTTCATACTAGATACCCCCTATGGTTGATAGTATACGTGACAATCGCGGATTTGCTTGAGGAATTGGCTGGGATAGCGCCGAGGATCGTGGTTGTGTCGCAGAGATTGAATGGCGGCTTGCTTGTTCGCCCCGCTAGCGTATACGACTGCGCTGGTTATATGCGGCAATAGCAGTGGCGTAACGGTAATTCGGTGGTAATCGCTCCACTTGTAGTGGTCGGCAATATGAGTACTGTCTATGACTGGGCTGTTTGGCTTGATGCCGGCTATGTGTGAGTCTTCGCCTATGCCGAGCAGGGCTAGTATAGGTCGTTGTTGCTCGATTACTTGGGCTAGCCACTGTTCCCAGTGTTGGGTGGTTGCCTGAGCGTCCTCTTGGGTATCGGTCAGGATTGGGCGGTGGCGCGGGAGTTGTGTGCTGATACCGCTTTGTTGCAGTAATAGCCAGTTTGAATCCTTGTGGCCTGGCGCGCCAAAGCGTTCGTCCGCGAGCGATAGGCTAATGCGGTTGCGCTGCGTTTCGCTGATTTGATTAAGTGCACCGGCTAATACTGGCGCCGCCGAGCCGCCGCTTGCCAGCAGCACGACTGGTCGATCAGTGTATATTCGGAGCCAAGCCGCAACGTGGTCGATAGATGTCGTGTCGTCATTGGTGAGTGTAAGCGGTATCTTGACCATTACGCTATTAACGAGTTGCCGAGCCTTCTTTGCGCAAAAAGACGTAGCGGTCATAGAGGGTGTAGTTCCAGAGTAGCCCGATACAGATAGCTAGGATTTTGGGCAGTAGCGCGGCTAGCTCGCTGGCGATAGGAGCTGTAAGGGCCCAGGAGTGGCCGTAGACGAAGTTGCTGATGCTGTCGGTGCTCATGTATATAACCACGGGGTGTAGCACCCATAGGCCGATCAGCGTAACGATGATGTATTTTGCCATAATACCGCCCGTAATGCCGTCGGCGGAACGGAAAGTGTAGCGAGAGTTGAGGGTTAGGCTAACAGCAAGGGCTATGGAGGTGGAAGCCAGGTTGGCAGCCCAAATCGGAAAGATAGTGCTGACCAACACGATATACAAAGAAAGATCAACAACCGTGTTGACGACGCCCACCACGCCAAAGCGCAAGAACTGTCGCAGCGAATCGTTACCCATTTACTGTATTGTATCACAGCGCCTATCGTCAGGCGTACCTGTTGATTGTGTATATCCAGTCTAGGTTAAGGTGTTGACTGGCCTCAGCTGGCCGGCGTGCGGGTAAGAAAGTGTATACTTGTAGCTATGGCAATACCCCTTGTTCGGGGATAAAAGGAGTACACAATGAACGACCATGCTGCAGACGACAACCAAGCGGTATCGAACGCTATGCTCAATCGGCTGCGTGCCGCGGTTTTAGGCGCGAATGACGGTATTGTTAGTACTTCTAGCGTAGTTATGGGCGTTGCTGGCGCTACTGGTAGCCGCGGTGCGATATTCACGGCCGGCATGGCGGCCTTGGTGGCTGGCGCTCTGTCCATGGCAGTCGGCGAGTATGTATCGGTAAGCAGCCAGAGCGATGCCGAGAAGGTTTATATCGAAAAAGAACGGCGTAAACTAGCCGCCAATCCAGAGGGCGAATTGCGGCAGCTGGCCAAGCGCTATGAAGCCAAGGGTGTGAGCCCGGCAACGGCGCGGCAAGTGGCGGCCGAGTTGTCGGCCAAGGACTCTCTACGGGCGCACCTGCAGACCGAATTTGCCCCGTCTGAGGATGATATCAGTAGCCCTTGGCAGGCTGGGGCTGCGTCCCTGATCTCTTTTACGATAGGCGGTCTAATACCGTTCCTGGCAATAATCTTTAGTCCGCAGTCGTTGCGCATAGCGGTTACTATTGTTGCGGTCGTGGCGGCGTTGGCGGTTACGGGGTATTACAGCGCTACGGTTGGTGGAGCATCTCGCCGCCGGGCGGTTGTTCGCGTTATTATTGGCGGTGCACTGGCTATGGGCATTACTTACTGCGTGGGCAGCTTGTTTGGGGCGGCAATTTCCTAGGCATAGTCGTCTTGCCCTGACCGGTACGTCCAGGGTGCTCATGGTAGGCGCAGCGGACTAAGTTTTATTCGAACAGAAAGTGTCGGCCTACCCAGACGTATTCCCATGCTTCGGGCTCGGGGCCTTGTTCGTCGGCTCCTTCTGGATAGCTGGGTATCCAGCCAGCTTGTTTTGCGGCGAGATAGTTGTCGGCCTCTAGCCATGCGGCGCACGGACTAGTTTCGAAATAGGCATAACCCTTACAGGAAAAGTCGACCGTATAGCCAGTGTGGTGTCGTGAATAGCCCGGGATGCTGGTCATACGAAGTGTGGTGTCGAGTGCGTCTAGCCCCTGCCCCGCCGCCAGTCCAGCTGGTGTAGCGCCGTTGCCTGCTAGGCGATCGGTGAAAATACCGCGCTGCCACTGCGGTGAGCGATAGGCTGAGATTAGCTGCAGTGGTATGCCGGCTTCTGATGCGGCGGCTTTTAGTTGTTGCCACCCTGCTAAGGCAAGCGGTTGGAGTAAGTCATCGGTGTCGCCTGTCAGACTTTGTTCGCCAGTTTTGTTGATTGGTCCTAGTGGTATGCGTGTCTGGATGAAGCCGCGGGCCTCGGCCGCGGCGCGTATCGCTTGGTCGGCGGCTGTGTTGCCGGTTATGTCTAGCGTTTGATCGAACTCGGTTACGTTGGGGTACGAGACAAGCGCCTCCATATAGACCGCCTTAAAACCATTTCCGTCGAAGATAATCGGCGTGGTTCCAGGGGTGTTATCTGTGCTGACGGCCATGACGTGCCCTTGCTGGCTGGTCATGTCGGCCACCGAATCGCCTTGCCTGATGGCGCTTGCTGCACCAGCAACACCGGCTACGGTCAGGATTAGTCCAACGAACATAATCGCCTGTTTTCCTAGGCTACGCAGCCTGATGGCGTGTCTGGTGTTGGTGTGGCTTCTTCCTCGCATTCGTTATGTACTACTATATCATGTGAACCGCCCGATGCCACCTTTTAAATTTGGGCATTTATCGGTATAATGAACAGCATTCAGCAATGGGGCGTCGCCAAGTGGTAAGGCACCAGGTTTTGGTCCTGGCATTCGGGAGTTCGAGTCTCTCCGCCCCAGCCAAATTGGGACTTTTCATGAGTTCTGCAGCCTTGATTTGATGATGGCTCTGATAGAGCAGAGGCGGGCGCATGGCATTGGTACCGTTACGTGCGTCGAAGCCGTTTGGCGGCAGTACTCATGGTAAGCATGGCTACGATACGAGCCCACCCTAGCGGGCGCGTATTTTTGGTTTTTTGCCCAGGTCGCACAGAGCATAGGCACTGTACGATCTAGAAAGCATACTGTTAGCACGGCGGATGCGTCGGCGCTGTTTTGTTAGACAAATGACACGCGGGCGTCGTCTTTTTGTATCGATGGCAGTAGCGCTCTCTGCCTACGTACTATGGTAAAAGAGCCGCAGTGGATTGGCGGATACCCTTTTGGCTTAGCATAGATGATTTCAAACCAAGAGAGGCACTGCTTGGATGTCAGAATACTATAACCCCGAACAGCCCAAAGGCGGTACGATCAATCTAGCAATTGGTCCGTCTTGTCCTGTTCGCTGCGAGGGTTGTTACAACTATTTTGGTAGTGGCCCAATTGTTGACGCTGACGCTGTGTTGGATTTTGCGGTTGCCGCCAAGCAGGTCGGTGTTACGCAGGCTACGCTATCTGGCGGCGATCCGCTTTTCCACCCCGAAATCGTGCCAATTGCCAAAGGCCTAAAAGACGCTGATCTTAGCGTCAAGATGGATACTGTTGGCACCGCATTACTGCCAGAGCCTCAGGAATCTCCGGGGCATCGCATACTTTACCAAGGGCGCGGGTTTACTCGAGGGGTGGCGATAGAGGATATTGCCGCAGTAGATTTTGTGAATTTGCCGCTGGACGGGGCATCTCAGGAAATGGTGGGCGATTTTAGGAAAGGCAGACCTGGCCTGTATGCCGAAACTCTTGCTGTTGCCGGCCTGCTCCGTGCAAGCAAAATGCCCTTTGGCTTTAACACTGTGCTGCATGCCAAGAATATAGAGCGGTTGCGTTGCATCCAGCGCGTTGCTCGCCAGCAGGGTGCGCGAGAGTGGCAAGTTTTTGAATATGATCCCACTGGTCCGAACCCTACCCGTCGACACGCCGAGCTACAGTTAACGCCCGGCCAATTTGAAGAAGAAACCCAAAAGCTCCCTGATATGGACGGCGCAATGGAAATTACCAGCAAAAGCTTGCGGCAGCGTAGCGGTGCTTACTTCTTGGTTAATCGCGCTGGGGTCGCGTGGAGTCCGTCAGAAGCGGGGCCGTCAGAAATTGGTCATATCACCGATGATAGGGATCTCGTCTTGGCTGCGCTTGTACGGCACATTGAAGCTTCGCGCGAAGAAGGTCTGGGTTTGGGTGTCGCGGGCACCAACTTGCGGGCCGCTGGCTAAGTGTATTGGGGTCTTACTGTAGCAGATACAGCCTTTGCGCTAAATAGTTGTCGATAATGCCGACATGCGGCTCAAAGAAATTACTCGGCAGATCGTCGAGTGCAAAGTAGCGCCATTCGGCGCAGCGTTCCGGCTCCATGATGCGTGGCTCCCATTGGGGGTCGCGCAGCTCAAAACTGATGTGTACGTAGTGTAAATTATTCTGGGGCTGTAGGTCGTCCACGACACTTACCATCCGCAGTTGTTGAGGCTTAACGATTGCTCCGAGCTCTTCCTTGGCTTCGCGGCAGACGGCGTCAACCAAGCGCTCGTTGAACTCTAGGTGCCCGCCGGGTAGCGCCCAGGTGCCCGCGCCGTAGCAGTTTTTTCTTTTGCCGAGCAAGATGGCGCGGTCTTTTCGTACGAATAGCTCGCAACCAACCAGGGTTGGCGGCGCGGTTTCTTTTGGCACGGTAGTTCCTCCAGTTATGAGTGCAATATATGCGCATTGTGGCATATTAGCCTCTTGCTGCCTAGCTTTAGGTGGGGGTTGGATGTTTTTTTAGGGGTGGCGCGTCCTTTTGGTGTTTGCCGGAGGTGCGTCCTCCACGCGGTGGTTAATATTGGTTGTTGCTAAAAAACCAGTTATACTACAGCTACATAAGGGAGGCCAAAAGGAGGGCCAGGGTATGATTGTGGAGGATAAAGGTGTTGTACAAACTGTCGAAGACTCGTTCTTGGAGCTAATAGAGGGGGCAGTAAATTTCCTGCCAAAGCTGCTTGCGGCGCTTATCCTGATATGGGTAGGTCTTGTCGTAGCGCGGCTGGTTAGCAAGATCGTTGGTCGTGTTGTCGACTACATGGAGAACAGCAAGGCCGTGACGAGCACGCTGGAAAGCATCGGCGTTAAGTCTATCGATGTTGATGGTGTTGTGTCGCTATTTGTGCGCTGGTCCATTGTGCTTATCTTCTTGAGCGCGGCTGTCGATGTGCTAAAACTAAATGCGCTAACTCAGACGTTTAACTCGCTCGTTTCGTTTGTTCCAAACGTCTTAGCGGCTGCGGCGATTGCTGGACTGGCGCTGTTTGCGGCTAACGCTATTTACGAGGTAGTGTTTGTCTCCGCCAAGAAGGCGCATGTTGCTGCGCACGGCGTGTTGGCAGGTGTTGCGCGTGTAGCCGTGTTGGTCTTTGGCTTGCCGTTGGCTGCCGCCCAGCTAGGTCTTGATATGACCATTATTACCAACAACATTACAGTTGTGGTCGCTGGCATCATGCTGGCCTTTGGTCTGGCCTTTGGTCTAGGCGGTAAAGAGGTTGCCGCCAAGATTTTGAACGACGCTCACAAAAACTGGAAAAAGTAAGAACCTCGCCTAAAAAGCCAATCGGCACTACCCAAAATACCCCCTGCAAACGGGGGTATTTTGTTTGGTTCTTGCCCCGGGGCGGGTCTTTTTTTTACGACGGCTTCCCTGCTTGGTCGTCAAATGCGGCCGCTGGCAAAGTTCTTATTGGTACGCCGGCAGCATGCCCGTATGGTCGAGGGCTGCTTGCGGTAGTTTTGTGGTTGTTGCTTGCTGGGTGCTAGCGGTACAGCAAGATGCCGACAATTACGCTAATCTGTAGGCACGACCAAAGCACTTGGTTGAGAATGATTGGCCTCAGCATATGTTTGATGCCGTATACCAAAAACACCATTCCTACTAGTAGATACAGCACCCAGGTTAAAAGTGATATGCCTGCAACTACTCGTGTCGAATAGATGCTATAGACTTGTGGTAGCGTAGTGAGCGGCTGGATAATGGCCGCAATGTAGACTACCCGATCTATGAAGCTTGTGTGCGGGCACTCTTGGTGTCGCCACTTGGTCTTGGCTTTACTCTTAGCCCTTGTTTTTGTTGTTTTTGCCACTGATTGGCATTGTAGCAGGTTGCCGGCGACAAGCAAAACCTCTCTGTTTGTATGGCTTCGTGTAATTTGGCCAACGGCGAAAGTCCTTGCGGTGGCTGACAGTGCTTGTTTATACTAAGCAGTTACGGATATCGTACGTTTTGTGCTCTTTGCGATAGGGCGCTAGACGCCGCGCTTACCGTAGCTTTTTCTGGCGTTGCCTTACGGGTTTTTGCTGGAGATGGCATGTTCTTTGCTTTTTTGGCGCTTGCCGCGTTCTATCTGGGGGATAGCGTGCGGCTCGTACAGCAAGTGGTACAAAACAGTAATTATTAGAATGACAAAAGACACGCAAGATATCTCACAATACGTCGCTACCTTGTGCATGAACGGCCTGCAAGGGCGCATGCTGCGCTTGCCGGCACCGGCTGGTACGGAGCGCCAAATATTGATGGTTTATGGTCATCACTCCACGCTGGAGCGATGGTCGGGCTTGGCGCAGGAGGCGAACAAATACGGAGCGGTATGTATGCCCGATTTGCCAGGATTTGGCGGCATGCAGAGCTTTTGCAGCATAGGCGAGAAGCCGACCCTAGACGCTTACGCTGATTACCTGGCGGCCTTTGTAAAGCTACGCTATGGAAAGCGTCGGCTAACAATAGTGGGCATGTCGTTTGGCTTTCTTGTGGCGACGCGTATGCTACAGCGCTACCCTGACCTTGCGAAGCAGGTAGATATGCTTGTCAGTCTCGTAGGGTTTTCGCATCATGAAGATTTTGTATTTGGCCGTCGACGTAAGCGGTTGTATAGGGCTATCGCGCGAGTGCTGTCTTGGCGGCTGTCGACTATCATCTTCCGGAATATCGCGTTGCACCCGCTTCTGATTAAGCATGCCTATACTCGAGGGCCAAACTCCAAGCACAAGTTTAGTGATATGAGTTCGAGTGAGCGTCAGCGGATGATCGACGCGGAGGTCAAGCTATGGCGAGTGAATGATGTGTATACGCATTGGCGTACGACCCAGGCCATGCTGCATGTCGATAATTGTTCTGGCCGACGGGTTGATCTGCCGGTTTGGCATATCTACGCAGAGGGCGACCAATATTTTAACCATCACGTCACCGAGCAGCATTTACGCGTCATATTTAGCGATTATCATGAATCAATAGCGCACCTCAAGAACCACGCCCCGAGTGTTATTGCGGATGCCGAGGAGGCCGCGGCTTTTATTCCCGAAGAAGTGCGCGAAGCGCTATCTAAGGCTACGGCATAGTTCGCCCGGGACTATCCGGGTAGTCAAAAGGCTATGGTATAATGATTCGCAGTATGAAGATAGGACTAGTACTGCCCTATAACATATTCTTGGGCGGTGGGGTCAAAGAATACGTTATGGCTTTGCAGGCCGAAATGATACGGCGCGGACACCAAGCTTTGGTGATTACGCCGCAACCCAGGGGACATAAAGACGACGCGCCCGAGGGCGTTATATTCTTGGGCGGCTCCACGAACTTTAAGTCGCCATTTGCTACTACGGCGCAGCTGTCGGTCACGGTCAACACTGACCGCGTAGACGAGGTCTTGGCCGAGGAGCAATTTGATATTTTGCATTTTCATGAGCCGTGGGTGCCGATTATCGGTCGCCAGATCCTTACCCGTAGCAGTTCGGTTAATGTGGCCACCTTCCATGCTAAATTGCCGGACACTATCCTGAGCCGTACTATTGAGCGCGTTGTGACGCCCTACACGCGCTCGATCACCAAGTATCTGGATGTTTTAACGGCTGTGTCCGAGCCGGCAGCAACCTATATTCAGCAGCTGACCGACAAGCCGCTGGTCCTGATACCGAATGGTATTGATTTAGAAAAATACGCCCCGCCCAAAAAACGTCCGATTAATGAGCATCCAACCATTCTTTATGTTGGCCGGCTAGAAAAGCGCAAGGGCGTGAAATACCTTATTCTGGCTTTCTCCCAGCTGGTGGCTGAGATGCCAGACGCGCGCTTGCTGATCGGTGGCGATGGTAGCGATCGGGATGATCTAGAGCAGCTGGTTCAGGACTACGAAATCCCAAACATCGAATTCCTGGGGTACCTAGAGGAGGACGAGAAGATCAAGCTGCTTCAGACGTGTGATGTTTTTTGTGCTCCATCGCTGTACGGCGAGAGTTTTGGTATTGTGCTGCTAGAGTCCATTAGCTGCGGCATACCGACGGTGGCTGGCGATAACCCTGGCTACAGCTACGTATTGCAGGACCGCGGAGCCATAGGATTGGTAGATCCCAAGAACACAGACGATTTTTGTCGTACGCTAAAACTGATGCTTACCGATGAGACATTACGTGCCGCCTGGCGCGAGTGGGCTGCCGAATACAAGCAGCAGTTTGACTATACGCGCATTGGCGAGCACTACGAACGGGTGTATCAGGAAGCGTTAAAGGCGAAGCACTAGTTTACATGAAAATCGCATACGTGGTGGATGACACGCTCGACAAGCCTGACGGCGTACAGCAGTACGTGTTGTCGGTGGGCGAATGGATGCGCAAACAAGGCCACGAAGTGCACTACATAGTCGGCCAGTCGGCGCGAACTGATATAGCGAATGTCCATAGCGTAGCTTGGAATGTGCCCGTACCATTTAATGGCAATCGGCTGACCATCCCGCTGTGGGTTTCTAAGCGGCGCATTCGACAGCTATTCGATGCTTATGATTTTGACGTGCTGCACGTGCAGATGCCGTATAGCCCGCTCATGGCGCATCGAGTTTTGCGTATGGCTGCGCCAAATGTTGTTCGGGTTGGCACCTTTCATATCTTGCCTAACAGTCGGCTCGTCGACTACATGACGCGTTGTTTACGCTATGTCGTCAGAGGCTCGTTGCGCCAGCTTGATTTGGTGTACGCGGTATCTGATGCGGCTAAGCAGTTTGCCGACAGAGCTTTTTGTTTTTCGGCAGAGGTACTGCCAAACGCTATTCGTTTGCAGCCGTTTCTGCGCGCTAAGCCGCTGCCAGAATACGAAAAAAGTCTTAACGTGGTGTATCTAAACCGTCTTGTCCCGCGTAAAGGACCGCACCTGTTGCTGCAGGCTATTGACTACCTTGTGCATGACTTGGCATACAAGCGGCGCTTTAAGGTGTTGGTGTGCGGTAAGGGCGAAATGGACGAAGAGTTGCGCAGCTATATCACCGATCACCAGCTAGAGGACTACGTTGAGATGCTTGGCTTCGTGCCAGAAAAAACCAAGGCGCGCTATCTAGCGAGCGCTGATATTGCTATCTATCCCAGCACGGGCGGCGAGAGTTTTGGTATTGTTCTGCTAGAAGGCATGGCGGCTGCTCGCGGCGTGGTGCTGGCGGGTAACAACCCAGGTTATTCCTGTGTTATGAAGCCTTTTCCTGACCAACTTCTAGATCCGACAGACACCGCTAAGCTGGCTGCGCGCATCCGTACGTACCTAAATAATCCGACTAAGCGTCGCGATGTGGTGCGGGCTCAGCGTAAACTTGCGCGGCAATACGACATAGATGAAATAGGCGAAAAACTACTTCAAGCCTACAAACACGCCTTGCGTAAGCGCCGTAGTGTGCAATAATAGTAGTAATGTTTAAATTCCGAAATAAAAATGCCGATATGGTGGAAATGACTGTCTCCAATCGAACGGTGGTTCGAGTGTTGGTGATGGTTGTAGCAACCATGCTCGGCTTGTCCGCTCTAGAGCACGCTCAGCACGCACTGGTACTGATAGGCATGTCCCTTTTTCTGGCGCTGGCCTTTAATGCGCCAGTGCACTGGTTGGCGCAGCGGCTGCCGGGCAAGCGTCGCGGAAATCGTACGCTGGCAACGACATTGTCTCTGTTGTTTCTCTTGGCGGTGTTGGGGCTATTTTTAGCCAGTGTTGTACCGCCAGTCATTCGCCAGACTTCGGGGCTGATTGATTCTGCGCCGCGCTTACTAAACGAGCTGACCAACCAGGATTCCTCGGTCGGTAGCGTTGTAGAAAAGTACCGTCTCGGCGGCTATATTAACGAGTTGTCCAACGAGCTTTCCTCGCGTCTTGGCAATACATCGGGCGCGGTCTCGGCGTTGTCGCAAGCGAGTAATAGCGTGTTCAATGTATTGGCGGTGCTGGCGATGACCTTCATGATGTTGGTAGAGGGGCCTCGCTGGGTGGCATGGTTTAAGCGTTTGGTCCCCCGTGAAAAAGCCAAGGATGCAGATAGATTGGCTGGCGATATGTACCAAGTGGTCAAGGGCTATGTTAATGGCCAGGTAACGCTGGCGGCTATTGCGGCAGTGCTCATATTCCCGATGTTCCTAATACTGGGTATTAGCTATCCGTTTGCGCTTATGTTTGTGGTCTTCATCTGCGGTTTGGTGCCAATGATTGGGCATACCGTGGGGGCGATTTTGGTTACGCTGATTGCTCTAACCAACTCTTTGGCTGCGGCGGTGATTATTTTGGCCTACTATATTCTGTATCAGCAGATCGAAAACTATGCTGTTCAGCCCAAGGTTCAGGCAAATTCGACCGATCTGTCGCCGCTAATGGTCTTTATCGCTGTGGTTGTTGGCGTTAGTTTCAGTGGTCTGTTGGGTGGTCTGGTGGCCATACCTATCATGGGCTGTTTACGTGTGATACTACTGTATTACTTGGACCAGCGAGAAGACGTGTCGCTGGATGCTGCTGCCGGGCGGGCAAAGTAAAGAGCGCGACAAGACAGTTTGGCTAGTGTTTTTAGTTGTGCTGCGTTGTCTTGGCGTGTCCGTTTGCGCGGCGCGCGCATCTCAGTCTCGTAGCCGGTGCCAGCGCATGCCGTCGGCAGTGTCCAGCACGCCAATCCCCTGCTCTGCTAATTGATCACGCAGCTTGTCTGATAGCGCCCAGTCTTTGGCGTGGCGAGCCGCTTGGCGCTGTTGTAGCAGTTGCTGCTGGTCAGCGGATATGTCCTGTCTTTGGTGCAGTGGGAGTCCGAGCAGTGCTTGGATAACCTCGGTGGCGGCCTTGATGGCCTTGGCGTCCGGGCCGAGATGTTCGGATGCAGTTATGAGCTCGTTGATGATGGTGATTGCTTGTTGGGTGCCTAGGTCGTCGCGGAGCGCCTCGCGTATTTTCTGTAGTTTTTCGGTAGTAACGCGTGCATAGTCTGTTGACTCTAGTTGCTGAAACTGCAGATCAGACCAAGCATTAAACTTGTCTAGGACGTGCTGCGCGGCCTCTAGGTTTTCCCAGGTGAAATTGCCCTCTGTTCGGTAGTGCTTGGATAGTATGAGCAGTTTGTATGCCATTATATCGTAGCCGTGATTATCGATATCCTCTAGCGTGTAGGTGTTGCCGAGTGATTTTGACATTTTGCCGCCATCGACCTTAAGGTGGTTATTGTGTAGCCAAATATTGGCGAATGACTTGCCAGTAACTGCCTCGGTCTGGGCGATCTCGTTGGTATGGTGTACTGGAATGTGGTCAATACCTCCGGTGTGAATGTCGATTTGATCGCCAAGGGTTTCGCGTGCAATGACAGAGCACTCCAGGTGCCAGCCTGGAAAGCCCCACGATCCGTGCACTGCTTCGGCTTGCGCTGTTGTGCTGTCCGAGCCGAGCGGGTTTCGCGACATGCCGATTGGGTGCTTCTCGCTGCTAGCATTGTCGCCACCCCATGGCGCCCACCATTCCATGTCGCGTTTTGCGCCGGCCGGCGAAAACTTCCAAACTGCAAAGTCTGTGGCGTGACGCTTGCCATTGACCGCGACTCGTGCGCCCGCCTCTAGTCCGTCGGTGTCTAGGCGAGCCAACCGACCATAGTCGGGTAGCTTGCTGGTGTCGAAATACAATCCCTCGCCCGGTATGACGTAGGTAAAACCACGTGACTCTAGCGCTTGGGCAAAGGCAATCTGTTGGTTTATATAGTCTGTTGCTCGCACCAGATTGTCGGGGCGGATAAGCCCGAGAAGATCGTAGGCTTGGTGCTCGGCAATATCGCTATACTTCTTGGCGACATCCCAGGCAGTGATGCCTTCGCGCTGCGCGCCCTTCTCCATTTTGTCTTCACCGGTGTCGTCGTCGCTGACCAAATGCCCGACATCGGTAATATTCTGGGTTCGGGTTACGTTGTAGCCGGCGTCTTGCAGGGTGCGCACTAGTACATCCCAGTAGATATAGGCTATCCAGTTACCGATGTGTGGCTGGCTGTAGACGGTTAGGCCGCAGGTATAGAGTGTAACCGTATCGTCGGTGAGTGGTCTTAGGGTGTCTTTAGTGCGAGTGAGGGTGTTGTATAGTCTCATTTTAGTCATCCTCTTCCATGTCTTGGCTGTCTAGTAGCTCGGTGGCGTACGAAATGCACGCCGTCATAATTTCGTCGACTGGTCGGCCGTCGGTTAGTTTGAACCCGGCTGCGTATGGGTGTCCGCCGCCACCAAAGCGCTCGGCAAGCGTGCTGGCTATGGCTGCGCCGTGGTTGCAGCGGATGGACGCCAGGACTTTGCCATCGTCGTAGTGCTTGACGACGATGGCGGCTAGGACTCCTTGTGTTTGTAGCATGTCAGTTGTGATAAGCGGAGCGGGATTGTATAGAGGACTATAGGTATTAATTTCTGACTGAGGCACGCTAACGATTGCTAGCCGGCCATCGGCTACCAGTTGAGTGCGTTCGATTAGCGCGGCTTTGTAGCGGAATATATCCGGGTGCATCTTGCCGCTCTCGCGCCGTTTTTCTTCCAGCTCCTGACGACTAACCCCCATGTCTAGCAGCTCGGCCATAATCCGATATGTTGTCGGGGTGGCGAGGTCATTGGTTAGTCCCTGGGTATCGCCGAGGATGGCTGCCATGATGCAGGCGCCTGCTGTGGTATCGAGCGGCCAATCTAGGGTGCGGGCGATGGAGTATACTAGCTCGCCTGTCGATGACATGCCCGGGTCGTTGATTGTCGTCGTGGCGAACGGGATGGAATCGTCGCTGCTTGCGTGGTGGTCTAGGATGATGCACGGTCGTTTTGTTAGCTGTGCATAATTCGGGTCGTCTTGTACTTTTGATAAAAGTGTCATTGACGAGGTGTCTACGATGATACTGAGATCAAATTGTGACGGCAGGTCGCCATAGACGCGGTCCCAACCGGCAACGTAGTGTAGATACTGTGGTATTTGCACGTGGCAGCAGAGATAGACATCTTTGCCGGCTTCGCCGAGTATTTGTTCTAATGCGAGTGCGCTACCTAGGCTGTCGATGTCTGGGTTGTCTGCTTGGATGATCACGATGCGCTGGGCGTCGTGAACAGCTTGTTGCACGGCTTGGTAGGATTCGGAGTGATTCATAGCTTGGTCCTGCCTTCTAGTGCGCGTCCGAGGGTGAGCTGGTCGGCGTACTCTAAGTCGATGCCGACTGGCAGGCCACGGGCGAGCCGGGTAATTGTTACTGGCCGATCGCCAATTTCTTGTTGGATATATAGTGCCGTGGACTCGCCTTCCACGCTGGCATTAGTCGCCAAAATAACTTCTTGAACGTCGTCTTCGTCAATGCGTTGTATCAACTCGGTGATGTGTAGTTGGTCGGGGCTGATCCCGTCGATTGGCGACACTAGCCCGCCGAGCACGTGGTACGTTCCATGATACTGGCCAGTTTTTTCCAGAGCAACAATGTCAAATGGCTCGGCAACGACGGCTATGACCTGTTTGTTGCGCTTCGGATCGCTATAGAGCTCTGAAATAGTTTGGTCTGCCGGTATAAGGGCGTACGTTTTTTGGCAGTAGCTCACGCCTTTCTGCAGCCCGTTAATTGACTCGGCTAGTTTGTTGCTAGTGTGGGTGTCGGCGCGTAGCAAATAGTACGCATAACGCTCGGCGGTGCGTGGCCCGACGCCCGGTAGCGAGCTCAGCGCATCTATGGTGTGTTGCAGTGCAGGCGGTATGACGCTCACGTAAAATGGCCCTAATGCTTAGAGGCCTAGGTCGCCCAGCGCCCCCATGAGCGGTTGCATGCGCTCGGCTGCTATTTTTTGGCTTTGCTGGATAGCGTCTTTGACGGCGTCTTCCAGCCAGCGCTCCAGTTGCTCTATGTCATCAAGGTCGACGTGGTCGGGATCGATGTGGATTTTCTTGATCTTCTGTTCGCCAGTAATCTCTACGACGACAGCGCCGTCGCCCTGCTCGACGCTGATAACCATTTTCTGCAGCTCTTTCTGCAGCTTCTTAACTTTCATCAGCATTTTTGCCTGATCCATTTTGCTCATCGCGAGGGCCTCACAGTCATCTCTTAGTTCATGTTCAGTACACATTGTATACCAAATAACCGATGCGCCCAACAGTAAGCTCGCTGGCGTAAGTACGGTTTAGTCGGTGATAGAGTTTGTGAATTGTGCTTTGGTCTGCGACTGATGCGGCCAAACCGTAAAATAGCCCAAAATATGAAAAGTGATGGCGATACAGACGGCGACGCTGAGGGCGCTCAGGCCTACGGTTTTGGCGAGCGGGTTGCGCGGGAAGACGCTGAGCCACTGCCCAAGCATGTAGCGCATGCCCTCGGCCGCAAATAGGTACAAGAACGGCAGTAGTATGGCGCTGCTGATAGCGCCCAGCCCAGCAATCAACCAGGACACTACAAAGCCGACTAACAGCGCTTTGGAGCGGTCGAGTTTGCGGTCTTGGCCATACACAAACATGCCGATAATTGCCATGGTGGTCGTAAAGACGTCCAGTAACGCATAGCTGGCGCTGTGCGGCCATAGGCCGCGTTCACCGACCAGTGCAATGTGCATGCCAATAGATCCCAGGTTCTTGACGTATTGCATGATGGACGGCAGCTCCGATGGTACGCCTAGCAGGGTCGTCAGGTAGGATCCGATAGCCATATCGTCGGCATGCCACACCAAGCTGATCGCTAGCGGCACCAGGCTTAGCGCGGCTGCTGCGAGCAGCACAATCGTGTGGCCGGTTGGCAGCTGATGGAGCCCTTTGAGGATTGATTTTGCCTGCCAAGCCAAGAGCAGGACGACGAGGATGGTGAGGCCGGGCGTGTATAGCATACATGCCAGTGTTGCGCCGATAAGTGCGTATGCCAAGACGGATCGTTTGTGTTGCGACCACACAGCATAGGCTCCGAGCAGTACAAGCGGCAAAACAAGCAAAATTTCTGGGGAGCCGTGGCGTCCCAGGTGTAAAAGCCAGCCAGATCCTGCAAGTAGCGCGCTGCCAAGTACCGCTATGCGTTCGGTATGCCAGTGGCGCAATACCAAGAACATGCTACCGACAGCTGCGAGTGCAATACAGACGCTAAGGATTCGCACCGATCCGGCGTGGTCGAACGGTAGATACTGAATAATAAACATGCCCAAGTTGTATGGCAGATCGGTTGAGTCTCGCAGTACGTTGGTCAAGGTAATTCCGTTGCTACGGATGAGCTCCATCATGCGCAGCTCTTGGTCGTCGACGCCGAGCACAAGCGATCCAAGCTTGAATATATACAGCACGCACACCGCGATAACGCCCATAATCCCCAGCGCAACTGGCTGTGCGACGCTGGCCAAACGAAGACTAGATATTTTCATGTCTGCACACAAGTATACACGAATACCGCCCTTTGCTTCCATATCTCCTCGACCGATACGGTCGTCTGGCCGGGCGCAGGGCGGTACTGAGCTGCGGCACCCCCTCGGCGTGTAGCTTAGTCAAAAGGCGTAGCGTGCTTGGTATCTAGGCTGCGGATACGCTGTTTCTCGCGGTCAAAGTACAGTTCTACTGCCCCAGTTGGGCCGTTACGGTGCTTTTTGATAAACACATCCATGATGTTTTTGCGTTCGGTCTCGGGATTGTAGTAGTCCTCGCGGTATAGGAATGCGACAACGTCGGCGTCTTGCTCGATGGAACCTGATTCACGCAGGTCGGATAGTTGCGGGATTTGCGGCGAGCGATTCTCTACTGATCGGCTTAGCTGGCTGAGGGCTACGACGGGCACGTTTAGCTCGCGAGCGACACCTTTGAGTCCGCGAGATATCTCGGAGATTTCCTGCACGCGGTTGCCGTCGCCCGCAAAACGGCTGCCGCCGCTCATCAGTTGCAAGTAGTCGACGATGATAAGCCCGAGCGGGTGTAGGTGTGCCTCGCGGCGCGCTTTGGTACGTAGGTCGCTTACGGTGATGCCAGGGGTGTCGTCTATGAATATTTGTGCTTCGGATAGAGTACCCATTGCTTGACCGATTTTTTCGAAGTCATCGTCGTTGAGGTTGCCGGTGCGCAGCGCCCATGCGTCAACACCCGACTCGCGAGCTAGCATACGGTCGACCAGCTGTTCCTTGCCCATTTCTAGGCTAAATACCAAGACTGGCTCGTTGGCGAGTACGGCAACGTTATGCGCGAGATTCATGACCATCGCAGTCTTACCCATGGATGGTCGAGCTGCCAGGATGAATAGGTCGGAGCGCTGAAAGCCAGCCAAGATGTTGTCTAGGTCGCGGTAGCCGGTGGGGATGCCTCTGATTTTGCCTTTGTCTTTGTGGAGGTCGTCTAGCCTATCAAAGCTATCTGCCAGAATAGCCTCCATGCTAATGACGTCCTGCTTGACGTGCCGCTGGCTGACCTCAAATAGTCGAGACTCGGCCTCTTCTATCAGCTCTTGCAGGCCTCTGGCTTCGTCATACCCAAGTCCGACGATATCTTGCGATGCTTTGATTAGTCGGCGCCGCATAGCCTTCTGAGCTACGATATCGGCGTACTGCTCTACGTGCGTGGCAGTCGGCACAAAGTTAGTCAGCTCGGTCAGGTAGCTGGCGCCGCCAACGGTATCCAACAGGTCTGATCCGCGCAGTTGGTCAGACAACGTTAGTACGTCGATGGGGCTATGGCGTTCGTATAGCGCGACGATTGCTTCATAGATGTAGTGGTGTTTCTGCTCGTAGAAGTCCTCGCTATTGACGGTATCGGCAATCTTGACGATTGCGTCGGTATCGATAAGTATTGCGCCTAGTAGGCTGGCCTCGGCGTCAGTGTTCTGCGGCGGTATTTTAGCCTGTTGCATGGTGTCGCTGTTCGGTGGAGTGCTCATGAGTCTAATACCTCTGCCCCGCCGAATACGGAGCTAATGTTCTGAAGCGTAGGGTCGGGTGTAGCGTTTGACGGGGCGGGGCTAGCTGGAGCCGCCGCTGGGCTAGGTGCGGGGCTCTGGGCCTGGTCTTTGGCGACTTGGCAGTCAACGTTCCAAGGTTGGCCAGATACGCGCTGCATGATATCCATGAGGATTTGTTTGTTCTTGGGTTCATTCATGCGTTTTTTGTGGAACGGAAACCGAAAGAAGAGTGTTAGGGTGCCGGCGCCAATGTCGGTGCGCGCCATCCGTGCGATGCCGTACAGTGTGTTGTGCGAGGTGCGCAACTGTTCTAGGGTCTGCGGCCATATGTCTGCGTGTGTAGCTGCGGTAGGGTTTTCTGCTGCGGGCGCCTTTGAATCGTCCGGTGTACCTGCGGTTTGTGTGCTGTTGGCGGGTTGTGCGGCCTCGTCAGAAGCCGTGGTGCTGGAGGCGGTTTCTTTGGCGGCAGCTGGTTTTTTGGTTGATTTCGGACTAGTGCTTTGAGGCTCTGTCGGCTGTGCGGGTGGCTTGGCGGCCGTGGCTGCGGGTTCTTTGGCTGGCGTAGGTTGCTGCTGCGGCTTGTTTTGATCGCCAAGTACGTGGCCGACGAGCAGAAGCTCTAGGGCAATAGCCGGGTCGCGGGCGAGTGGTATCTGGATCAGTGCGCTCATTAGTGTGCGCATGTCGCTGCTGGCGCTCTGTACTAGTTGTGGGCGCAAATAGTGCAGCAGTTGCTGTGCGATCTGCGGTGCCTGGAATCCTTGGTGACGCAAGTCGCTGAGCTGCTCCACGAGTGACGCTGTGTCGGTGCCGGACTCCAGACTATCGGCTAAGCGGGCTATGGCTTCTGACGGGATGATGCCAAGCGTATCTCTGACTTGCTCGGCGTTGATTGACGTGGACGTGCTGGCAAGCTGGTCGAGCAGACTGATTGCGTCGCGGAAGCTGCCATTGCCAGACTGGACGATAAGCTCCAGGGCGTCGTCAGTGATATCAACAGATTCTTGCTTGGCCAAGTACTGTAAATGCCTTTTGGCGTCTTGCTGGCTAATGGGCCGAAAACTAAAGCGTTGTGTGCGGCTGATGATTGTCTCGGGTAGTTTGTGCGGTTCGGTGGTGGCCAGTATGAAGACAACGTGCTGCGGCGGCTCCTCCAGTGTCTTTAGGAGGGCGTTAAAGGCCTCCTTGGTCAGCATGTGCACTTCGTCGATGATGTACACCTTGTATTTACCGGCCGTGGGGGCGCTGTGGATGTGGTCGCGCAGGTCTCGGATTTCGTCGATCCGGCGGTTGCTGGCGGCATCGATCTCTATAATGTCCATGTAGGTGCCAGCCTCGTCGGTGTATGGAAACTGGTTGACTTCGTGCGCCAGGATGCGCGCAACGCTGGTTTTGCCGACACCGTGCGGGCCGGTAAATAAATAGGCGTGGCTGATCTTGCCAGACTGTAGTGCATTGCTCAGCGTTGCCGTAATATGGCTCTGGCCAACTACCTCGTCCAGACGCTTAGAACGGTACTTTCGATACAGAGCTTTCCCCATAGACTAGCTATTATACGCGTTTGTCGGGCGTCTGTCTGTTGTCGATGTCGCCACGTCTGGCGTCGTATGAACGTTTGGCGTATTGCCGCACAGCATTCAACGCGAGGGGGATGCTGGCACCGAGGCTAAACCAAGCGGCGATAGCTATAACCGTTGATAGCATTGTGTTGCTGACGAGGCTACCGCCAGCAAACAGAATGAGGCTGCTCATCTGTAGAAACACATTCAATTTGCCGCTCTTGGTTGGCTTGCCTCGGACTCCGCGGTGCGAGGCGACCAAATTGTAGGCGGCTACTACGGCATTCTGAGCGACAACATACCAAACGGCTATAACGGGTGCTAGCCCGTAGACGAGCAAGGCCACGGATATGGGGATAAGCGATAATTTGTCAGCTACCGCGTCAAGCGCAATGCCGAAGCGGCTGGTGTGGGTGCGCCGAGCTACCGGACCGTCCACCATGTCCAGCGAGCGGCCCAAAACGAGCAGCCAGAAACCTAACGCTGTTTCCAGATGAATGCTGCCGTACAGCGTCAGGGCAAGCCCCGCTAGGGTGACAGCGTTGGCGGGCGTTAGAATGTCCTCTCGCGGAACGTGCATATACTAACCATATCACATGCCGTGTCCAAAAATAGAGAACTCGGCCTTTTGGGCGGCGTCGTTATAGCGAACAAGCCCCGGTGGCGGGTCTTGCGATGAAGGCAGGTGTAGGGCAAGCGCTGCTAGGAGGACTTGCGCTTATAGAGCGGCTTCGATAGCAGCCCACTCGGCGTGGCTGTCGTCTTCTGGGATGTTGACGCTGATCTGATCGCCAGGCTTAGCCTTGAAATAGGTAACGCTGGCTAGTAGTACGCGGTACTTTCGCTGCCCTGCCTCTACGTAATAGTGACCGTTGTCTTGGGTGAGCAAGCCAACAACTTGCTTGCGTGGAATGGGGCCGATCTGCTTGTACATGAACGAACCGTCATCGGCGATGGTTAGTTTTAGAATGTCGCCCTGAACCAGCTTGGATTTGCTGGCGTAGTTAGCCGGTACTGGATAGGTTTTGCCATCTGATCCAACCATGTTTTGGCCGTCAAAAACGCCCTCGATGATTTTGCCGAGGTTTTCATCGGTGCTTGTGGCGCGTACGATGTTGTCCTCGCCGATCAGGCTCAATAGCAGTTCTTTGGCTGCTGCCAAGTTTGTCTCAGCGTCCTGAATAAGCGAACGCAGTCTTTTGATTTGTTTATCTGGAACTTCTGCCATGATAGTCTCTCTGGGTCTCTCACTCCCAAAAGTGTTTGTTTATACACTTATAGCCCTACCCTATCACGCCACCGCTGGCAAGTCAAAGGTTTGCACCGATTCGCCGGCCGGTATTCTGTGGATAAATATGTATGCGCGGTGGGCGCGGAGCACCACATCTAGCGTAATTGGTTGTGTTTATGCGGCGTCAGGGGTGCATATAAAACACCCCCGAGCTCTTGTGCGTAAGCACGCGTCTCGGGGGTGTTCTTGGCGCTGTAGATAAGCCTTAGGCTAGTTCTACGGTAGCACCAGCCTCTTCGAGGGCCTTCTTGGCGTTCTCGGCGTCTTCCTTGGCAGCCTTTTCTAGGACTGTCTTTGGGGCGCCGTCGACTACAGCCTTGGCTTCGCCAAGACCTAGGCCAGTCAAGTCCTTGACGGCCTTGATAACGGCAACTTTCTGGGCGCCGGCGTCTTTCAGGACAACATCAAACTCGCTCTTGGCGTCTTCGGCTGGAGCGGCGTCGCCGCCAGCTGCTGGGCCGGCCACAACTGCTGCGGCAGCTGCTGGCTCGATGCCGTACTCATCCTTGAGGATGTTTTTTAGTTCGTTTACTTCTAGGACCGTCAGCTTGGTCAGGTCTTCTGCTAATTTCTTAAGATCAGCCATAATACTCCTTGCTGCGCTTTGTTTGGCAATAGGCTTACCTTGTCATGTTGGCGGGTAGCCTAGGCAAACAATGCGCTGTAATGTGCTAATTGGTTACTGTAGTTTTTGGGCAAACAGCCAACGGCTGCGCGATGCCCAATGTAGCCTTTAGCCGGCTTGTTAGGCGGCTTTGGCGCTGACGCCATCGAGGAGGGCGTGCAGGTTGCCCGATAGGGCGTTGGTGACGTCGTTGACCGGCGATTGCAGTGTTGCGACAACTTGTGCAATCAGCTCGTTCTTGCTTGGCAGGCCAGCCAAATCCTTGACAGCGGCTGCATCAATGAATGTACCCTCGCCAGTGATGGCGCCGACGAATTCAATCGTTGGGTTCTTCTTGGCAAAGCTATCTAGGCTCTGTGCCGGAGCGACTTCGTCGTCGGCGTTGAAGGCATAGAGTAGCATGCCGTTTAGGGCGCTCGTGTCAACGTCTTTCAGGTCGTCCGACTGCTGGATAGCCTTGATAACCAAACGGTTCTTGACTACCTTGACCTGTGTTCCGCCAGCCTTGGCTTGGCGTCGTAGCTCCTGGATGGCCTTAACGGTTGTGCCCTGATATTTGGCCACAACGGTCATCTTGGATGATGCTAGTAGGTCGGCAACTTCTTGAACGACTTCGTTTTTCTTGTCTTTACTTAATGCCATTGGTTCCTTCCCGGGCGATCGCTGATATGACCATGTCGTATCGGTGCGCCCATTAGGGGGTCGTTAATGGTTTCGTAAAAATCTAAATCGACCACGGTGGTTTGTTGCATATGCATGATCTTCGGCTGTTGCGCGGATCATGGACGCTAAACCTTAGATTTTTCAATGTACATTTGTTGCCAATAAAAAACGCGTCCTTACGGAGACATACTCCAAAGACGCGGTAAACATAGTGTTTTCACCTCGGTAGCATTCTTAAGTCCATCTCCGATAAACAGAGTGGTCGCTACTGTCTTTGGCAACTAGCGATATTATACACTCCAAGCACGTGCGGCGTCAACTGCATGGCTGCCGAAGGTCCGGTGGTTTTGCATACGTTGCGTTGGTGGCAGTGCGTCGGTGTCGCCCATGGTGTGTGCTATATCGGTGGTACCTGGCGGAGATGGGTCTGCTTTGTCGGGCGGGGTTGCCTCGTTCTCAGTGGTGTCAGGCCGCAGGGGTATCACGTTTTCGGGTAGCTGGTCGGTCAGGATCTCGGCGTAGTAACTGGGTTGTACGGCGTAGCAATTGGGTTTTTCTAGATGTGCGTACGGAATGTCTGGCGGCGGGTCAAGTGACGCGTCAATGCGCGCTCCAAGTGCTCTAAAAAAATCGCGCGCCCCGTAGGGCTTGCGATATGACTTATATTCTGGCTCTGGGTCGATGCGTGTGCACAGATAGCCCAATACCCTGCGGAACGCCGAGGGCTTTTTGGTCGTGGAGTAGGCTTCGTTTGACGCACTAGAAAACTGCTCCATAGTCCAAGTATGCACTCGCTAGCGCGGTAAACGCAAGCCCTAAGTGCTAATGCCTGAAGGCGCGCTACGTTTGGGGTGTCCGCTTGCTTTGGTCGCGTCATTGGCGTGCGGGCAGTTTTTGGCGGCACGAAATATAGCGTGCACATACCTATGGCGGCAGAAGTCTATTTCAGGAAAGTCTGCACGGCTTTGTCGGCGTCCATTGGCTGGTAGCTATAGCCAGTGCTGCGAAAGGCGCGCTCTACCTGGGCGCGATTCGATGCTTCTAGGCCGATAAGTACGTTGCCGCTGTCGCTAGCCATGCTGCGGTAGTGAAATAGCGAGATATTCCAGCGGTCGTCGAGGGCTTGTAGAAAATCGCCGAGGGCGCGCGGCCGCTCCGGAAAATCGATTTGGTATATGTGTTCGCTAGTTGTTGCTTGCCCGTGGCCGCCTATCATGTGGCGCACGTGCTCCTTGCCGGCATCGCTGTCCGATAGGTCGGTGTGGGCGTAGCCAGATTTTTCAAAACGCGCTGCGAGGGCTTGTCGGTCGCGGTCATCGGCGACACTAATGCCGACGAGTACGTTTGCTCGGTCGCGTTCGTTGAGTCGATAGGCGAACTCGGTAATATTGCGGTCACCGACTACGGTACTGCAAAAATGTCGCAGTGCGCCGGGTTTTTCGGGCATCACCACGCTGAACAGCGCTTCTTTGCCTGACCCGATCAGGGTGCGTTCGGCTATTTGCTGCAATCGTTCAAAGGTAACGTTTGCGCCGGAGCATATTGCTACTGCGTGGGCGTCGGCTGGTAGTTGATACTGGCAGATGCCAGCTACGCCTAGCGCACCGGCTGGCTCTACGATGCTGCGCGTATCTTCGTAAATATATTTGATGGCCGAGCATATCTGGTCGGTAGTCACGGTGATAAAATCATCCACCTGTTGTTTGGCGATGCGATAGGTGTGTTCTCCGGCTTGGCGGACGGCAACGCCGTCAGCGAAAATACCGACGTGCGGCAACGTCAGCCGCTTGTCGGCTGCGACGGCGGCCTGCATGCAGTTGCTGTCAGCTGGTTCTACGCTGATCACGCGGATGTCTGGTCGTATGGCTTTGACGTAGCCAGCTACGCCAGCCAGCAGACCGCCGCCGCCAACACAGACAAAAACATGGGAGGCCTGTGGAAGCTGCTCGATAATCTCGCGGCCTATGGTGCCCTGCCCAGCTATGACGAGCGGATCGTCGAATGGGTGGATGTAGGTGCGCCCAGTTTCTTGGGTGCGTTGCTTGCAGTACTCGGCGGCATCGGAGTAATTGTCGCCGTGCAGTTCTACCTGGCCGCCGAAACCTTTGACAGCTTCGACTTTGATGCTCGGCGTGGTTCGCGGCATGACTATCAGTGCGGTAGTGCCAAGTTTCTTTGCGGCTAGCGCTACGCCTTGGGCGTGGTTGCCGGCACTGGCAGCAATGACGCCTTTTTTACGTTCGTCTTCGCTGAGAGCAGCTATTTTGTTATAGGCGCCGCGGATTTTGAAGCTATGTACCGGCTGTAGATCCTCGCGTTTAAGGTATACTTGGCAGCCGATTGATGCGCTCAACTTGTGTGCTTGCTGTAGCGGGGTTTTGACGGCTACGTCGTATACCCGCGCCGTCAGGACATCACGCACCAGATCATCGACAACGATGGGGCTCATTGTGCACCTCCGGCATCGCTTTTGTGGGCGATGGCTTCGATTTCTACGAGTATGGGGTTTTCGCCGCCGACGCGCGGCAGTTCGCGCACCGCCACGGTACTTCTGGCTGGACGCGGCGGTTCAAAATAGGTCTGGTAGGTCTCGTTAACGATAGTAAAGTCGGCCATGTCGCGTAGCATGATTCCTACTTTGACCACGTCGCTAAGCTGCAGCCCAGCTTCGGCCAGGACGGTCTGCATGTTGCGCATAACCTGTTTGGTCTGCGATGCAATATCTGCTGGTGCTTGTTTGGTCTCGGGGTCAACGCCTACCTGTCCAGAAATATAGTAGGTATTGCCGGCCTGTCTGATTGGGCTATATGGTCCAAATGTTTGTGTAGTCATAGTCGTCTTCCTTCTAGGCCTCCTGGTGTTCTGCGACGCTTTTGACGTCGATTATTTTCTGTAGCTGCATGACAATCTGGTGCATTTTAGCAGGTTTGCCAAAGGCAGTAATAGTCATGATTGAGATGTCTTCATCGCCAGAGGCTGTGACGTGTAGCGATTCAATATTATGGCTGCGGCGGTTAAAAACTTGTGCGCAGCGCACTAGAACGCCCGGCCTGTTCCAGACGTGTAGCGTCAGTGTATAGGTGTGATCGCCTTCTCGTTTCATGGTAGTTTCCTATGTGCTCCCTACTGGTTTTTCTAAGGTTGTTGTTGGCGCGCTGGTTAGCATTGAGTCGTAGCCCCGCCCGGCGGGGATCATGGGGTACACGTTGTCTTCCTTGATGACCTCGCAGTTTATGACGACGGGGCCTGGATGGCGGAGTGCTTTGGCGACAACCGACTCAACGTCTTTTGCGCCGTCAATCTGCATTGCTTTGATGCCGTAGCTGGCGGCTAGCGCCACGAAATCCGGGTTGCCTTCCATGTCCACGCCGCTAAGGCGGTTTTCATAGAATAATTCTTGCCATTGACGCACCATACCAAGATAGTGATTGTTCATGATGAATAGCTTGATGGGCAGCTGGTGAACCGCCGCAGTGGCTAGTTCGTATTCTGTCATCTGGAATCCGCCATCGCCGACAATGCTAATAACTTGTTTGCCGGGCTGTGCTAGCTGCGCCCCGAGCGCGCTGGGTAGCCCGAAGCCCATTGTTCCAGCCCCGCCAGAGCTAATCCAGTGATGCGGGTGTTTTACACGGCAAAACTGTGCGGCCCACATCTGGTGCTGGCCAACGTCAGTTGTCACGATTGATTCGCTGTTTGTCTGGCTGTCGATGGCCTCTAGAATGTGCTGCTGGGTTAGGCCGGCCGCGTCATTGTAGATGAGTGGCATACGACGTCTATAGTCGTTCAGCTGTTTGCGCCAGTTGCTGTGTTTGGCGGTGCCTGGCCTACGCAGTACGGCGGCTAGAAAATCCTTGGCGTTGGCGTGGATTGCTCGGTCTAGGCGTATCATTTTCCCGTGTTCGGCGCGGTCGATGTCGATGTGTACAATAAGCGCGTCTTTGCCAAAACTAACACCATCGCCGATAATCCGGTCGTCAAAACGCGAACCGACTGAAATGATGGCGTCTGCTTTTAGGACGGCATTGTTCGCATAGGCGGTGCCGTGCATGCCTAGCATGCCGTAGGCCAGCGGCGAGGTCTCATCTACCGCACCTTTGCCGAGCAGTGTGGTGACGACTGGCGTGTCGAAGCGCTGGCTAACTTCGCGCAGCTCTTGCCAGGCGTCGGCCAGTAGTACGCCGTGCCCGGCTATGATTACCGGGCGCTTGGCGGTTTGTAGCGTATCCACCAAAGCCTCCGCGTCCGCTTGCTTCACCGCAGGGGTGTTTGCACAGGCTATGCGTCTTGCCTTGCTGGTCTTGGGCGCCACGAAGGTTGCGGAGCTAACGTCTTTGGGTAGGTCGATAACCACTGGGCCAGGGCGGCCGCTGGTCGCGATAGTAAATGCTTCGTCGACTGTTGCAGGGACGGCTTGCACATCGGTTACCAGGTAGTTGTGTTTGGTGACGGGCATGGTCAGGTTAAACACGTCGGCCTCCTGAAATGCATCTAGTCCAAGCATCGGGCGGATCTGTTGCCCAGTGATGGCAATCAAAGGGACGCTGTCCATGTGAGCAGTCATTAAACCGGTTATGATGTTGCCCGCGCCGGGGCCGCTTGTTACCAGTATGACGCCAGGCTTTCCGCTTGCGCGAGCATAGCCGTCGGCCATATGTGCGGCTCCTTGTTCGTGGCGGGCCTGGATTAGCTTGATATTGGTTTTTGTCGTTTGTATAGCATCGAAAATCGGTATCGCTGCTCCGCCAGAGTAGCCAAAAATGTATTCGACGTTATTGGCCTCTAGCTGGCGAATTAACGCTTCGGCGCCGGTTTGGGCGTGGCTCATGGTCCTCCTACCTTAGTGTGTCATTTGTAGTGCAATAAAAAACCACTCGGTTGAAGCCGAGTGGTTGTGATGGGCTGTGCTAGTAGCGCATTAGCGCGTGGCTTCAACCGTAGTGAAGCACAGCCCGCGAAGGCCGAGCACAATCACTGCGATATCTACTATTTCGCTAAAACGCATACGTCAACTGTATTCCTGACTGCTTTGTTTGTCAAATCGTTGCCGCTCGCTGGCCTACTGTAGCAAAAGCGGCTCGTCGGTATCCGGCAGCTCGGCCGGCGTTTCGATGACACTGCCCATGGCAAGTGCTGCGAGTGCTGCTGCGTCGCCGCCGCCGAGTTCGCAGTCATCCATCCAACCGCCCAATTCCTTGCCTGGCGCCTGATCGTCGCCTGGCGGCAGCAAGCCCATTCGTTCTTCAAATATGGTTTGAGGTGCTAGTTCGCTCATGTTTTTGTGCTCCATTATGGTCTGGTCTCGAGCTGAAACCCGTTAGTTCTAGACTGTGTTTGCCTGTCGGTCGCGGTCGCTGGTGTACGGTGGTGCCGTACGTGTGAGCGGTCATCGGTTATGTTTCGCCATGGCCACGTCCCCCGTCAAATCACAGCGTATGGTTATACACGCCTAGCTTGCTGATGTCAAGCAACGCTGTCGCCAGTAAGCGGTGCTATACTAAGACGATGATAGCAATGGTTGTGGCGGTGGCCGAGAATGGAGTTATAGGCTTGCGGGGCGATTTGCCGTGGCATTTGCCTGCGGATTTGCGGCATTTTAAAGAGCTTACTATTGGCAAAACCGTGGTGATGGGGCGGACGACGTTTCAGTCTATTATTGGGCGCTTGGGCGGGCCGTTGCCACAGCGCCGCAATATCGTGCTTACCCGTGATCAGTCGTTTCGCTATCCGGGCGTCGAAGCCATCCATGATCTGTCGAGCATCACTTCATTCGCCGATGACGTGTATGTTATTGGCGGCGCCCAGGTCTACGCCGCGGCGCTGGAGCTAACGGACGTACTCTACGTAACGGAAGTTCATACGGCTGTCGACGGCGATACCCGCTTCCCCGTCATTGATGCTGCCCAGTGGCGCGAAGTGAGTCGAGTGCGTCACACAGCAGACGCCAAAAATCAGTATGATTATGACTTTGTTGTTTATGAACGCCACCCTTAGCGGGGCGCGCAGTGCCCGGGGGCTGCTTACTCGCGGCACAGAAGAAGCCTTCGCCAGGCGGGCTGTATACTTAAACGTATGACTGCGTCAGCCCCCACGATGTTGCCTGCTGCAACTCTGCGTGCGATTGCCAAAAAATATGGCTACGACGCGCCGGAGATTGATCCACCGCAAAGCGGGTATCGTAATACCTCGTTTCGGTTTCGTACTGCTCGGGGCGATGATCTGAACTTCATACTGTACAAGCGCGAGCCAGACATTGTGCGGCTTATTCGTCGTACTAATGCCTTGGGCGGCTACGTATATGAGCGCGGCCTGCCGGTCCGGGCGCCAGTTGATAAGCGTATACTCCGAGTCGGTCAGCGCCACGGGTCGCTGTATCGGTATCTTGACGGCGAGACAATCCCTTGGGAGGCATATACCATGAAACATATCAAGCTGCTTGGCATGGCGATGGCTCGATTTCATGACGCTGCACGCCAGTTTGGGGGTGAAATGCCTGACGTAGAAGATGTCTATGCGGCAATAGTTTTGCGCATGAATGCGTACTTTGGGGATCCGAACGTGACAAGGGCACTCCGAGACAAGCTGGGCATGGCAGTTGATGCTCCTGATTTCACGGCGCTGCTTGATCAGGCGCGTCGGTTGCCCGGGCGTACGGTGTTGCATATGGATATGGTGCGTAGCAATGTGCTGTTTCGTGAAGCGAAGGCCGGCGATGGCTTCACGGTGGGCAATATCACATTGTCGGGGATACTTGATTTAGAAAAGGCGGCTCGCGGGCATGTCTTGTTTGATGTGGCGCGTAGTTTGGCTTTTTTGTTGGTGGATTGTGCGAGACCTGGGGCGAGCGTGCGCCGCTATTTCCTGGAGTCCGGCTACCGCAAGCGCGGCGGGCAGAACTTGCAGCCTGTTCGGCTGCCGTCTGGCGACATGCTTGAATCGCTCATTACGCTGTTTCTGACGTACGATTTTTATAAATTTTTGCGCCAAAACCCGTATGAATCCCTGCCGGAAAATCACCACTTCATACGTACTGCCGCTGTGCTACGAGCGCAAAAAGTGGTACAATAGCCCCTAGCAATAAGAGAGGAAGGGTACATGGCTGATACAGCGTGGAAAAGGCGCTTGGTTTCGCAGAGCGATTTGCTGATGCTTCACGAGAAACTTCGCAAAGCTGGCAAAAAAACTGTTTTTACGGCTGGCAGCTGGGACTTGATACACGCTGGTCAGTGTCGTTATCTAGAGCGAGCCAAACAGCACGGCGATGTGCTGGTTGTTGGCGTTAGCAGCAACGATGCCATTCGCCGCGTCAAAGGTCCAAACAAGCCGATCTTAGACGAGAGAATTCGCGCCGAAATGCTGACATTTCTCAAGTCGGTCGATTACGTCACCATACTGCCAGAGCCGAGTTGTGTGCCGACGTTGGGGTTACTGCAGCCAGACGTTTACGTCACCGTCAAAGAGGACTGGACGAGCGACTACAAGAACTCCAAAGAATATAAAACAGTCATTGGTTATGGCGGCGAGGTCTTGGTGGTCGATCGGCAATCAACCAGCGTTTCGACGACGCAGATTTTGCAGCGCGCCATTGGCGGTGCGCTGTCGGATACACTAAAAGACTTCATGCAGTACCGCAAAGACCCCATCAAAGAAAAAAAGTAAACAAGTCATGTTGACCCCCGATCAGATAAAGCAGGAAGAAGCCTTCAGGACCGCTCGAACTAGCGGTGCCTACGACAATATCTGGCAAACGGTTGGGCGCTGCGTGTTTTGCGATCACGATCAGACGCAGCAGCATCACGAAATCTACCAAGAAGCCGACGTCTACATGACCGTACCTGCATATGCCTATATCGACGGACATCTGCTGGTCATCCCGCGCCGCCACTTGTGCTCTGTCAAGGAGTTGACGCCGAACGAGTGGGAGGCAATGCGAAAAATGTTTTACCTAGCCAAGAAAATGATGCGCGAAGCGTACGGTATCAAGGGTATGCAGATTGTCCAAAAAGATGGCCGGGATGCCCAGAGTACAGTCGAACACTTACATTTTCATTGCATACCGTTTGACGACTCTGATCTCTCGACTTGGCAGTACCGAGAACTTAAAAACACTCCCTACGAAAACGCCGAGAAATACCGCCAGAACCAGAAAAAAATGATGCAGCTAGCAAAGCGTTACCAGAAGAAGTACTCAAAACCATGACGCAAGACGATGTATTTATCGCCCCGCTGAAAAAACTAGCCAAGGCGTCAAAAGCTCAGCTTGGTGGTGTGGCCTGTTTTGTTCTGAAAAACGGCGCGATTATTTCCAGCGGGCTGAACCACAACCCCACTGGTGAGCCTATGGAGATGCTCGTCGATGGCAAGCTTGTCTCGCGGCCCGAAGTCGTCCATGCCGAGGTAGCCGCAATTCAGGCTGCCGCAGCCAACGGCGTTGACCTTGCTGACACGACCCTACTGCTGACGATGTCGCCGTGTATCAAATGCGCCCAGCAGATCGTCAAAACCGATATCGCCAGAGTTCACTATTTGTACGAGTGGTGGGACAAGGCGGGGCTCGATATACTGCGTGCGGGGGGCGTGAAAGTCAAGAAAGTGAGGCAAGAAAAATGAGCGGCGCCAAAAGACATCCAGAATATGAATACCTAGAGCTAATGGCTCGGATATTAAAAGACGGCAGGACCAAAAAGACACGCGGTATTCACGATATCAAGAGCGTGTTTGGTGCGCAGGTTCGTTTTGATATGCGTGCTGGTTTTCCGCTGCTGACAACCAAAAAGATGCCGTTTAAGATCTTGCTGCACGAACTGCTCTGGTTTATTTCCGGCGACGATAGCGTCAAGTACTTGCACGAACACAACATTAAGTATTGGGATGGGTTTTTGCATGAAGGTTCGGACAGCTTGGGTCGTATCTACGGCGTGCAGTGGCGTCACTGGCGTCGACCTGACGGCACTGAATTTGATCAGCTGCAGTGGGCTATCGATGAGATCAAAAACAACCCCGACAGCAAAGGCATTATCGTCAATGCTTGGAACGCAGGCGAGCTGAGCGAAATGCGACTGCCGCCCTGTCATACGATGTTCCAGTTTGATGTTACGAAGGGCAAGCTGCGGTTGCAGCTGTATCAGCGAAGCTGGGATGTTTTTCTGGGTGCGCCGTTTAATATTGCTCAATACGCGATGTTGCTGCACATGGTAGCGCATGTGACCAATCTAGAGCCGCGCGAGCTAGTGATTGCTGCCGGTAACGCGCATCTCTATAAAAACCATCTGGATGTAGCCAAGAAGCAGTTGCGCCGCAAGCCGCTGCCGTTGCCAACGCTGAAGATCGTTGGCGATGTGCAGTCGATCGATGATTTTCGCGAAGAAAACTTTGTGCTTGAAGATTATCAGGCGCACGATCGAATCAAGACCGATTTGGTTATTGTCTAGTTCGTCTGGGCTATGATATCGCGGTAGACGCGGGCGTGTTCGGCGGCCATGTGGTCGGCGGTAAAAGTCGTTTCGTATACTTGGCGGCAGGCAGTGCGATCAATGTGTGCAATCTCGTCGATGGCGGACGCTAGCCGTGCTATGGTCGATGGCTCGTCGAGCTGGTCATCGGTGTAGTGCCTGGCGACAACGATGCCAGTTTTGCCATGCTGGACGACTTCGGGTAGCGCGCCGGAGTCGAGCGCAATGACTGGCGTGCCGCAGGCGAAGGCTTCGAGCGACACCATGCCAAATGGCTCATCAAACAGCGACGGGACTAGTAGCGCACGAGCGTTCGCCAAGAACGCTTGTTTTGAGGTGTTATCGCCGATGAAGCCGTCGTAAGTAATAGCGGGGTCATTTAAGCACGGCTCGATCTTCTCGCGCCAGTAGGTGTCTTTGCTGACTTCGGCATAGTGCTTGCCTGCAATGCGCAGACGCAAAGGTGTTGCGGCCGATTGGTTGTAGTGTTGCACGGCGGCTATAGCCAGGTGAACGCCTTTTGGCTCGATAATCCGCCCCATATAGGCGATGTAGTCGTTTGTCGGCGCGTCGACTGGCGCCAATCCTGCCGCGTCCAGGCCGTGATATATGTTCCCTGCCCAGTTGGTGTCTTTTGGCATGCCGTGCCGTTGAGCATAGGAGAGGCTTAGCCAGCGAAGGCCTTTGTATTTTGGAAAATTATTCTTGTACTTTACGAGGAAGTTGAACGGATCGTGGTGTGTGAATACAACTGGCTTACGACACAGCGCTGCAAACGGCAG
>PDWI01002142.1_pt1 | contig 41541 bp, 34 predicted proteins | sample 1430891 | NCBI WGS metagenome assembly PDWI01 (sample SAMN01162508, study PRJNA174530) | Oral metagenome, whole genome shotgun sequencing project. | biome: Marine environment; feature: Marine mammal; material: Swab sample of the gingival sulcus; isolation source: swab sample of gingival sulcus... | reverse complement strand
TCCTCTCGTTATTTGTTAAGTACAAAAAACTATCGAACGCTGAATCTTATTGAATAACAAGTAGATACGGATACCAAAATCTTTTTCTTGAAAGCTATAGCAGCTATTGGCGGCAACAACCCAATCAATGACTACTATGAACATTTAATGATGGATAAAGGCTACCCACCATATCAGGCCAGACATAAGGCTTGCCGAAGATTGGCTACATTAAGCTTTGGAATATTAAAAAGCGGTGAAAAATATCAACCTTACAGAAAGGATTGCGTAAAGAATAATTCATAAATATCTCAGGCCTTAAGCATCGTGTTCAACTTTATTAAAGAGGAAAACGGTCTTTAGGTTGGGGGATAGAGCTCAAAAAATTCTGTAACCTCTATATTTTTGCAGACGATAGTTCAAGTCCCCGATTAGCCACCCCCTTATTCCTAAAATTTATAATAGCCCGGTCCAGCTGAAAAAATATCGGTTTGGGATGGGGTAAATACAACTGATTACTCTATGCGCTGTTCAAGAATTTCGCAGGCCCATTGTCCGTCTTTACCTTTAATCCGTGTAACAACAGCTTTCAGGAGAACCGAGCGCGATTTTATGGCAGCGCGGGATTCAATGGAAAAAATCCGGCTGGCGTAAGTCAGTTTTTTTTCCATCCGTGCTTTTTCTTTTCCGGTCAGGCCGGCAATATGGGCATACCAGCCTTTCTGGGTCAGGTCGTGAATAAAACGGCCGGAGTCCTGATCCTTTGCAATACGGTATTCATCAATCAGGGGTGCCAGGTCCTCTCTGCCCGGGGGCAGAAGTGCGGCAATCACTGGAAAAGGCGCTGTATTGATATTAATTTTTCCCCCGTAGGCATATCTGCTTTTGCTTATTTTTTCTTGCGTATCTTCTGTCCGGGCGCCGAATACCGTAAACAGTTCATCCAAACTAAAGTCCCACTGTTCTTCATCCGGTCCGGACATAAAGGGGACGTCCTTAGAATTCAGCAGATCCGGGGAAATACCCTTAATCCTGAAAAGATCTTCAAGGGCCGGGATATCGCGGTTTGCGCAGGTATAGGGAGGATTCAGGGTTTCATAATACCCGGATTCGGCGCCTGTAATCCCGGTGATGGCATCATCGTCTCCGGAATCCAGCCAGTCTTTGAGGCAGTTTATGATTTCATTCGCATTGCGTTCATCTTTGGATTTGTCCACACGGATGAAAAAGGACAACAGGTTCTCCCATATCTGTTTTTGATCCGGATTGAATTCATGGCCCGGGTATTCCCGGATCAATGCATTGACTTGGATTTTTCCTGTTTCGTCTTTGATGTTAATTTCAAGTCCATCATAGCCCAGTTCTGAGACAAGTTGTTTTAAATGATCCGGGTCTGCCCATTTCTCCTGGAGTGAATCCACCCGGGTGTCAATGGCGTCTTGAATCAGCACGGCCCTGGCGATGTTCAGTCCGGACCGGGCCGTTTCCAGAAGACGAGCCTTTTCTTTTTCTGCTTCAGCCATGCGGGCGCTCACCTTAAGCTGCCGGTTCATTTCCAGGGTGACGGTCAGGAGTAACGCAATGAGGGCAAGGGTAATAAACAGCGCGATGCCGTCCTGCCGGGCCAGAATGATTTTATAGAGGGGCTGGTTCATTATTTTTCCTTACCACCGGCAGCCGGACGGTTGTCTCAAACACATAAGACTGGTTGGAATCTGAGGTCTCAAGTCTGATGATTACAGCTGCAGGGGTTTCAAATTTAAAATCGGATGAATCTGAATCCCATTCCCCATGGAAGTTTCCCTCCCGGTCCATAAATTTCAGTTCAAAGGCCTTTACCCGCTCACAGAGCACCGGGCCGGTTCCGGAATCGGTTTCTTCGTCAAGGGGACTGTATAAAGCAGATGCCAGATCCCGGCGTTGGAGCACCAGTGTATTGTCCTGGCCAGGCCGGACCTGGTAAATGATGATGCCAATAGCACCGTCACTTTCCCGGTTAAATCCCAGGTGTTCAAATGAGGCAAACCTGAGATGGGAAAATGAATTCCGGCTTTGGCCGATGGGTTGGGTCCGGCAGACAAATCTGAACCGGTCGGAATCCCGGGACGCCAATCTGTCCGAAGGGATATAGACGGCGTTCCGGGTCAGGCACAGTGAGAGAAGGTCCCATTTAATACGCATCATGGCGTTCCGGCCGGCTTCATGGCTGTCCCGCGCGGATCTAACGGAATTTACCGGGTTCATAACCGTATTAAAGCCGGCATAGAGAATCGAGATGACAAGGGCGAATATGGTCAGGGCCAGGAGCATTTCAACCAGGGTAAATCCCCCTGATCCGCCATCACGGGACCACCTGCGAAGGGGGGCTGCCATCACTTCTCCCCCCGGGGTATATCTCATCTTTCTCATTTGCGGCTCCCTTACGTCCTGCATCCGGTGTCTTTCCGGTGGCGGGGGATAGACCGGAAAGACTCAGGGGTAGACGAGAAGAAAAACTCAGATAAAGGATTTGGCATGTCGTATTTTTTTTAGACCGGGTCATTGAGAGATCAATCTGATGGATTTTGAGGTGTATTGGTAGCGGTCGTCATCATATGAAATCCTGCAGATAAGTTCCACCAGCAGCGGGCCTGTTTGATCTGTATCTTCTGAAAGCTTCACCATGACCTTAAGGGGGGAATGCGCCAGTTGAAATTCAAATCCGTCAAAGCCCTGCAGCGGGGTATCAAAGGCCGGGGCAATCCCCTGGATGGCCATACCGGCTTCCCACTCGTCCATCAGTTTATCGGCAAGCAGCGGGGCCCTGTCATAAAAATCCAATGCGGTATGGGCTGAAATCAAGCGGGAATGCAGTTTTAGTATACCTGAAAATGCGATGGCGATGATAACCACTGCGGCCAGGATCTCAAGAAGGGTAAATCCCCGGGAATTTGATTTAATTCTGACCATGGGCCTAAGATTCATCAAACCGGATATATCCTTCATGGTAATCAACGTGGTGGAGAAACCTGGGGATGACAAGGGAAAAGGGGCGGCCGTCGCTGTCCGACAGGTGGATGATCGCCTGGTCACTATATCCTTTCTTATGGAACCTGATACAGGTTTCATGGGGGGCTGTACCGGGGCTGAACTCAATTGTGTCAACGGTCATGCCGCCGGGCAGTAAAAATTGCGTGGATTCCGGTCCCTCACCGGAAATACGGGATTGCGCCGCTTCTTTTATCACAATAGCCCCTGTCCCTTCCCGGAAGCACATCATCAGGGTTTTACCTTGGATCAGGGCCTCTTTTTTCAATTTAACCACATTCAGGCGGAGCTGGTTTATCGTAATATCTTTTTCATCCCTGATGAATGTGCTGCTGAACCGGGGAAAGGCAAAGGCAGATACAATGCCCATGAGGAATACTACCACAATCAGCTCCAGCAGTGTAAATCCTGCAATGTCCCAGGCCTGTCTTTGATTCTTTGCGTGCATTTTTTTCTTTAACGGTTTTATAAGAAAGTTTTAAGTATGTTTTTTCGAACCTGAAACGTCCATTATTTGTTGTGTCCGTCAGGGCATGTGGATTCTTCCTACTATCTTTGTTTGTAACACAAAAATAAACAATAAAACAAGCTTTACATACGGGATATAAAACAACCTTGTGTGTATAAAAAAGTATGACATTGCTGCTAAAGTCAGGTATGAACTTGCATAACCCAGCGGAAAAAGATATACAATGGCCGTTAAGTTTATATTTGGTATCGGAAAAAACGGATGAGCAGTGGCATTTTAGTCGTGGATATCGGCCGGGATCAGGTAGTCTGTGCCCTTATGACATACGGGATCAAAGAGATTAAGGTTGAATACCTGTCAAACGGTGCCAGGCCAGAACCTCTGGAAGAGGGGATATTTTCCGGCTGCCGCAGTGTTCTGTCCGGCGTGATGGCCAAAATCGGAACCCGGTTTGACAAATGCCTTGTCAGCATACCGGCCGGCCACTTTTCTTTTAGAATCCTTGAGCTGCCCTTTAAAAGTTCCCAGAAAATCAATCAGGTTCTTGGTCATGAACTGGAAAAATACCTGCCCCTGGAGGCCGGGGGATTTGACCCGGATTTTTCCCTTTTGGTTAAAAATACCCCCAAAGGATCCAAACGGGCCCGGATTGCCGCTGCCAGTCTGGATCATCTTACATTTGAAGCGGTTACGTCAATGGCAGAAGAGCTTGATCTCTTACCGGACATCCTGACACCGGGCAGCGGTTATTCATCGGCACAGGTTTTTGCCCGGCGTCCGGAGGCATCCGGACTACTGTTCTTCCTTTACCTGGAAACGGCTTCAGCAACGGTCCATGTGATACGCAAAGGGGAAATTCTCCAATCCAGGACATTTTTGATTGACCCTGACAATCCTGTGCCGGACATGACTAGGCATCTGACCCATACCTATCATTTGATCAATGAGCGTTTTGACTGTGATGCCCCCCTGTCTTTGATTGTATTGTCGGGCAATGCCGGTACCGATGACCTGTTTTGTAACGCCCTGTCCCGTTCACTGGGGGTGCCGGTTCACCCCTTTGACCTGTTTGAGTGCGTAAATAAAAAATGGGTGCCAGGGCCTGCTGTAGGAAGCCTTTCTGCCAGAAACTGCAACGGTCAGTGCCAAAATGCCCTTGCCATGGGGATAAACGAGATGCATGGGACAAAGGGGTATAATTTCAGCCGCCGGGATTCGGATCTTACCCGTTTTTTTCGGGAGCACGTCACCCGGCTGGCCGTTTCACTGGCACTTTTTGTTGTGTTGATGATAACCTTCACCCTCCATTCTGTTTCTAAAATCAGCGCCATGGAAAAGGAGATAAACAGGCTGGATACCGACATCACCCAAGTCTTTGCATCGGTATTTCCCGATGTCAAAACGATTGTTGATCCAGTGGCTCAGATGCAGGTAAAACTTGCGGCCCTGCAAGAGGAAAGAAATACCGGGGACATGGGCGGGCATCTGCTCAACATTGATATCCTCAATGAGATCAGTCGTACACTGCCCGTTTCCCTTGATATTGAGTTTAACCGATTTGTCAGAAGCAAAAATAACCTGCGCATCACCGGAAGTGCGGACCAGTTTAATACCATAGACAGGATGAAGAATGCCTTTGAAAGCCGGTTTGCAGATGTTGATATTAACTCGGCATCCATGGATAAAAAAGAGAATCGTGTGAAATTCAGCTTGACAATTTTACTTGGGAGCCAAGCGGCTTTACAATGAACAGGCGCAGAAAATATTGGATGGTGGCAGGAGGGATCCTCATTCTTGCGGTGGCCGTTTTTCAGTTGGGCATACGGCCTGTAGCAGAAAAGACCCGGTTGCTTGAGCGCCGGACCGCATATAAAAAAACAGCCCTGTTTCAGGTGAAGCGCCTGAAACAGGCGTATGAGGCCCTGGCAAATACGGATGGGCCCCTCACGACGGTGTATGCCAAGCGGGAAAAGGGATTCACGCTTTTTGCATGCCTTGAATCCCTTGCGGTAAAAGCCGGCGTAGCAAAGCAAATTGCTTATATGAGACCGACAACCGCAATGGACAAGGTGTCCAAAAAAGAAATTGAAAAGGTTGAAATGAAGCTCAAACAGATAAAATTGTCACAGTTAATGTCCTATCTCTACCTTGTTGAGACATCTGATCATGTGGTTTTTATCAAGCGCATGGAAATTTTAAAAGAGGGCAAAAACAATGATGGTATCACGGCTCTGCTCCATGTTGAGACCGTGAAAATTTGATATGAAATATACAGTTTCATTTTATATTCTTTTTTTTATTACCTGTATCCTTTTTTCTATGTACCGTCACTTCCCGGGGCAGGCAGCGGCAGACCAGGTAGAACATTTTCTGTCGTCAACAGCCCCAGGGCTAGATGCAACGGTAGCTCCCCTGACCCTTGGTTTTCCCCTGAACTTAAGGTCGCCATCCATTGAAACCACCTGGAATGATCACCCGTTTCTGCGCGTGGATCGGTTTAACGCACGGTTTCGTCTGAAGACATTGTTTTCGGACAGGCGCCAGATCGCCTACTCAGGCCGTACCTGCGGTGGGAAACTGACCGGTATCGCCACGCTGCCCAGGAACACAGCCAGCTCTGAAACCGGGACGGACAGGCTTTTGACCGTATCCCGGTTTGACGGTCTCAAGCTTGATGGGATTGGGCCGGGAGGTTTTTTTTCAAATCTCAAGGTGACGGGCCTGATCTCGGGTTCCTTAACTACCGGCGTTTCCCAAGGCAGTTTAGAGGGGCAAGGTGAGATCACATCCTCGGACCTGACCGTTGAGTGGTCCAGGGCCCTGTTTTCAATTTCGGCATTGTCTTTTTCCGATGCCGGGCTGAGTTTTGACATGCCGGAGCCGGATACCGTCCGGATCAAAACCTGTGAACTCAAGGGCAGCCAGGTGGATATCCGGTTATCCGGAACCATCCGGCCGGCTCTGCCTGTGGCACGCTCAGGGCTCTGGTTGACGGCTGAGGTCATTCTTCACCCCGGATTCCTTGCCGATACAGATTTCCCCAGAGGGCTCCAATCCAATTCCGGCGAAAGCACCATTCACTTTAAAATTACTGGTACAATTCAAAAACCGATTTTGAAAGCGAGGCAGGGGGCAGGATGAAGTACTTCTTTATACTCATTCACGCCGTTCTCATTTTTTTGATTTCAGATTACGGGGTGTTAGCAGTGTATACCATGATCACAGCAGGCTGGGCGGGGACAGATCCGGTTGCGCCCCTGTCAGATGAGCGCCGGCAACAAGGCGATCCCAGACAATATAAAACCAAAGCCTTTTATAAAGGGGTCACCCAGCGGGACCTGTTTGGCACCGAAGAACGGCAAACCACCGGCAAGACACCTGCCAAGCCTGCGGCAGAACCGGTGGAGATGCTGAAGGAAACAGGGCTCAAGCTGGATCTTCTAGGCACCGTGACCGGTACCGGTACCCAGCCCAGGGCCCTGATACGGAAATCAGGCCAGACCCGGGTCGGCATATATGCAGTGGGCGACAAGATGGATGATGCACGGATTGAAGCCGTCATGAGAATGCAGGTGGTTCTGATGGTGAACGGCAAAAAAGAAGTGTTACGGATGAAAAAAAACAGAACCCATTCAGAACCTGAACCGGATCATGTATCAAATGTTGCTGGGGCAATGCCCCCTTCGCAAACAACCACCCCCGGGGGCTTAGGAACAATGGTGCTGACCCAAGAAGAGGTGACCTCCCTGAAAGATAATCTGTGGGATTTAAAAAAGCAGGTCCGGGTCAAACCCTATTTCCATAAAAATAAAATACAGGGGTTTCGTATTACCAGGATTAAGAAAGATTCCGTATTTTACAAAAAGCTCGGCCTGAGAAACGGTGATATCATTTCCGGTGTCAACGACCAGGCCTTAACATCCATTGGGGATATTGCCCGTTTTTATGATTATTTTAACCGCGTTGACGGCGGTGCTACCATTGATGTCCAAATCAAACGCCATGGGACATTGGGGTCACTGCGGTATTCGATTCAATAAGGCATTTATTTTTTAAGATGAAACTTCCAGATAAACTAAGGCAAACGGTTCTAAATTTATTGTGGACGACGCCTGGCGCCAATACCCAGCCCGTCCGTGACGGTTATATGAAAACAGGCCAGCATACCATACTCGTTCTTACCATACTCGGATTGCTGTTATTTCAGTTAAACATCCTGTCCGCCAGGGCTGCGGGCCCGAACACGGAATCAGGCGGGCAGGACAAATTCGTCTCCATAGATTTTGACGGGGTTGATATCAGGGATTTTATTAAATTTATCAGTGAATTGACCCATCAAAATTTTGTGATTGACACCCGGGTAAAAGGGGTGGTGAATATTCTATCTCCTGGGAAAATAACCCTCAAGGAAGCGTATAAGGTGTTTGAATCTGTCCTGGAAATTAACGGTTTCACGGCGGTAAAAGCCGGTGAAATTACAAAAATTATACCCAGTCCCCTGGCCAATTCAAAAAATATCGACACCTTTGTGAAAAAAATGTCAGGGGCACCGGAAGACAAAATCGTCACTCAGCTGATCCGGCTCACCTATGCCCGGGCAGATGAAATCAAAAAGGTGTTTACCCCCCTGGCCTCAAAGTCAAGTGTCATCATTGCCTATCAGCCCACAAATACCGTCATTGTCACCGATGTCTATTCCAATATCAAACGCTTGTTAAAAATAGCCAGGGCCTTTGATGTCAAGGATGTGGGACGCAGGATCACCATTATACCGATTTTTCACGCCGATGCCGTTAAACTTGTGAAAAATCTGGACCTGATTTTTGCCAAAAACAGTCAGAAGGGGAAACGGATCGGAACGGATGATAAACCGGTGTTTGTTGCCGATGAGAGGACCAATACCATTTTTATCCTGGCCGGAGAGTTTGAGACCCTGAAAGTAAAAGAGCTGTTGGCAGCAATGGACCGAAAGGCACCTAAAAGTGATGCCAAAATCAGGGTATATTACCTTGAAAACGCAAGGGCGGAAGATCTGGCGGGTGTGTTGACGTCCCTTTCCGGTAAGGCAACGGCCGATGAAAAGAAGAAGAAAATAACCCCCCTGGTTTCGGATGAGGTGAAAATTTCTTTTGATAAGGGAACCAACAGCTTGATCATCAAAGCAGACAAAGCGGAGTACCTGGTGTTGGAAAATATCATCAGGCAGCTGGATATCCCCCGACCCATGGTTTACATCGAAGCCCTGATCATGGAGGTTAGGGACACGGATGACTTCAGCCTCGGGGTGGAATGGCTTGGCGGCACCAGCGTGGGGAAGGTGGACGGCAACGAGACCGGTATCTATGGCGGATTTACCAAAGAGTCCGCAACCAGCGGCATTTCCGCTCTGCCCACATTGGGCATCGGCAATGTGCTGACACCTCCCGGCGGATTCTCCGTGGGTATCATGGGGGAAAACATTGAGATCGGCGGTATCACATTTCCCAGCCTGGGCGCGGCCATAAGGGCGGTTAAAAAAAATGAAAAAGTGCATATTCTTTCCACGCCGCAGATCATGACAATGGACAATGAGGAAGCTCAGATCAGTGTGGGGGAAAATATTCCGTATCTTACGAAAAGCGGTTCCGGCGATCAAAATTACAATACCTATGAATACAAGGATGTGGGCGTTGAACTTAAAATCACCCCGCAGATCAACCAGGGTAGGTTTGTCCGCCTCAATATTTATCAGAAAGTGGAAAAACTTGCCTTTGCCACGCAAGATAATACCCCGACCACTCTGAAAAGAACCGCATCCACCACTGTTGTGGTCAAGGATGCCGCCACTGTTGTCATCGGAGGCCTCATTGGCGAGGATCTCAACGCAACGGATTATCAGGTGCCCTGCCTGGGGGGGATGCCCCTGGTCGGGAATTTATTCAAATCTAACAGCCGGTCGGGCATTCAAACCAACCTTTATATTTTTCTGACTCCCCGGATTATCGAGAATCCGGATGAAGCTAAGGCGGTTTACCGGGAAAAAAGCAAGGCGATGAATAAAATAAAAGAAAAAACCATTCATCTGTACAAGGAGGAGACCCCGGCGCAACACCCCCAAAGTCAGGGGACAGGAAAGCCATGAAACCCCGGCGGTTATCCGGTATTCTCCAGGACAGGTTCGGTATCCCCCGGGATATGATTGACCAGGCGATAAAATCGGCTGAAAGGCACGGAGAGACCTTGGCCGCTTCCCTGGTTAAAAAGAAAATCGTCAACGAGAACAATTTGTTGCAGGCCTTTGCGTACCAGTATGCGCTCCCGGTTCAGAACCGACTTGACGCCCGTTTTGCCACCCCGGACTTTACCCGTCTTGTTCCCATCGGTTTTTTAAAACAAAATCTTATGGTCCCAATCATTAAAGCGGCCGGGAGCCGGAAGACACCGGGCGGTGACGCGGTGATCGCTATTAATGATCCAGCAAGCCTGCCTGCTGTGGACGACCTGATATCACTGCTCAATCTCAAGACCTGCCGGCTGGTGTTGGCCCCAAAGGGGGAAATCCTGTCAACCATCAATAATTTTTATGACAGGAAAAGTGATAATGCCCAGAAAATAGTTGATGATATGGAGGCCAACGAAAGTATTATCAAAGAAATTGAGCAGATTTCGGATATTCTGGACGACACCAGTGACGCCCCCATTATCAAGCTGGTAAACCACATCATTTCCCAATCCGTCAAGGCAAAGGCCAGTGATATTCATATTGAGCCGGGACTGGACACCCTGAGGGTGAGGTACCGGATTGACGGTATCCTCTATGACCTGATCAAGCCGCCTAAATGGATACAATCTTCCCTGATTACCCGTATAAAGGTTATGGCCAACATGGATATTGCCGAGAAACGCCTGCCCCAGGACAGCCGTATAGAGGTCCGGATCGGAAACCGGGATATTGATATCCGGATCTCCACCATCCCCACGGCCCTTGGGGAGCGGGTGGTGTTGCGGCTGCTGGATAAATCCGGGGCCCTTTTAACCCTGGGTGAATTTGGTATTGCCCGGGACAGTCTGGCACGTATCCGGAAACTGGCCACCCTTCCCAACGGCATTGTCCTCATGACCGGCCCCACCGGCAGCGGCAAGACCACCAGCCTTTATGCCATGCTCTCTGAAATCAATACCCCGGATATCAATATTATCACAGTGGAAGACCCTGTTGAATATAAGCTTCCGGGTATCAGCCAGATCCAGATCAATCCAAGGATCGGACTGACGTTTGCAAAAAGTTTGAGGTCCATCGTCCGCCAGGATCCGGATGTCATCCTCATCGGGGAGATCCGGGATAATGAAACGGCTTCCATTGCCGTCCAGTCCGCACTGACCGGCCATCTGGTGTTCTCTACGCTTCACACAAACGATTCTGCCGGCGCCATTACCCGGCTGGTGGATATCGGCATTGAGCCCTTTCTTATTACATCGGCGGTCAGGGCGATCATTGCCCAGCGACTTGTACGAATTTTGTGCGATGAATGCAAAGAACAATATGTTCCTGATGCGTTGACCCTGCAGCGGCTGGGACAGGCCGCCTCAAAGCTCTCAGGACGCGCCGTATACCGGACAAAAGGGTGTGAAAAATGCTTTCACACCGGGTATAAAGGCCGTATGCCGATTTTTGAAATCATGGACATTGATCCGCCCTTAAAGTCCCTCATCCTTCAAACCTCCGATGCCTCACAAATCAGATCCCTGGCAGTAAAAAAGGGGATGACGACCCTGTTACAGGATGGGGTGAATAAAGTTGTTGAAGGGATTACATCCATTGAGGAGGTGCTGCGTGTCACCCAGGCCTGACACCGTATAGGGTGCGTTTGTACCCATTACAACCCCGGCACCATATGCGGTCGGTCAAATTTTTTTGTTAATAGCCGGACTATTGACATAAAATTTGGGGGAATTGGAGCCATTTTCATGGGATTGCAGCCGATTCATCAATTATCAAACAGGCTCTTATGCCATCAAGGCAGGAAAAATTGATAAAAACTCAAAGAAAAAATCGCCAGATTTCCTGATACATGAATAATAATGGGGGTGACCAGGCTTTTCGAGCGTTCAAAAGAAATTGAAAAAACAAGGCCACCAATGATCTGGACAAACCCTCCCCCGTCGCTATGCAGGGCTGCAAACAGCCCGGTTGTCAGGCCCATGGCACACAGAATGCCGAACCGTCGGAAAAATGTATACAATATCCCCCGGAAAAAAATTTCTTCACACACCGGACCAATGAGGCCGCCGGTCAGAAAAAAGAGCAGCATATGTTTTTCCGGCCGGGGGGAGGCCACCAGGTGTAAGGGGTTTTTGCCGGCAAGGTATAACAGACCCCCAACTACAAGTACGAGGGCGCCAAAACTGAAAGACCACACCAGACCCGCTTTGAGCCCAGCCTTTAACCGGTGCCGGGACAATCCGGCCAGGGTAAGGCCGCAAGGCGATAAGGCCAGCAGCCCCAGCAGCAGGACAATCTGCACAGACCGGATCAATGTCACCGCCTGAATCGGTGTCAACGTGCTGAACAGCAATTCACAGGCTTCACTGCCAACCATGAGGCACAGGGCCATGCTCAGGGTCTTGACGGGCAATACAGGGTTATCCTCCATGGTATGCTTTTACGGCATTATACGCTGTGATCTGGACATACCATTCCGGCCGGGTTTGTGCAAGCGCCTTAAGCAGGTCAATGGTCTGGCTGCTGGCGGACCGCCTGGAAAGGGATTTAATTGCGGCACAAACCACAATAATTTCAGGGTCATTGAGCATTTGTTTTAGCATGTGAATGCTTTGGGGGGCCTTTGACTGTGCCAGCAGCTTTGCAACCCAGTACCGCTCGGCAATCGATTTACTGTGAATTTTTCCACCCAGCGTGTCCTGAATATCATTGCTGTCCATCCCCTTACCACTGAGAAGGCGTAAGCCTTCAATCCGGTGTTTAACATGCCGGGAAAAAATCATGTCCCGGATCCCGTCCGGATTGGCCGGATGCTTTGGATAAAGGTATACCGTCAGCCCGGCTGCTGTGGTCAGGACCAGAATACCTGAAAAAAAACGGGCCAGCATAACAGGCATAATAAAGGATAACAATAAGGAATAAAACAGAAAAACGGATAAAAATAAGCACACCGGCATGCCCATCAAAAGGCCGGCAACACACAAGTGTCTGATAAAACGGGCCGGGTCTGTTTTTTGTGAGTATTGTTTTAGATAGCGGGCCGGGTCAGCGATAAAATCAGCAGCGGCAACCGTTAATATTTTTTTGTCCTTTGCCAGAAAGGTCAGGTGGTTCCGGTCTGTATTCCGAACCACAAATGATGTTGCATCTATGCTTTTAACCTGAAACCACCCAAATCTGGAAAGTATATTTTTTAATACCGCTTTATTCCCGGCATGGGGGGAAATCCAGACCGTTTTAACATGTTTCCCAAGGGGTGGCTGAACAGCATTTACCGCATAAGGCGAATAGGTGTAGTATAGTTTACTGACGGCTGTGCCGAGGGGATTGGACAAAAGAAGATAATCCCGGGTTCTATGGAATATGGATTGATCCGTGAACATGGCCAGGATGATGAGTGTGCCGGCAAGAAAGATTCCCGGAACGGCCAGCCGGGCTGCCAGGCGGGGGTCCGGGTTGTTGCCCCCCCTTTGTTGCCGGTGATTCAAAGGAACCGCCAAGGACGGCCTGGTATTAGGCCTAAGTTTTGTCTGCAATAAAAACAGAACCGTGTATACCGGATGATAGGGCAGTTTCTTATAAATAAGGACCACGAAACAGATGACCATGGAAATAACCAGGCCTGCGGTGAACGTAATAAAGAGGCTGCCCCAGAAGGCTGGCATTATTTTTCCAAGGGATGGGGCAATGTGTGAATTGGGCACCACCAGGTAATCGGATCCGGCCAGCATGGCCAGATCATGTTTAAGGGATTGATTGGATTGTAAGACCCATAAAAATGAACCAATTTCAACCATGAACAAACTGATGACAAAGACAATGGCAAGGTATTTTTTCATTTATTTGATTAATTGATTCATTTCAAAAATAGGAAGACAGATGGACAATACAATAAATCCCACAACCACGGCCATGACCAGGATAATCAGCGGCTCAAGCAGTGCTGTGAATCCAATTATGGTTGTGTTGACCTCTTCGTCATAGGCACTGGCTGTCTTTTCCAGCATGGTTTCCAGTTTTCCGGTTTGTTCGCCCAACTGGATCATCTGAACACAAAAATGGGGAAAACAGGGCATGGGGCTTAATACATCCCCTAATTCGTGCCCCTGTTCCACCTGGATACCGGCCTGGCTGATGCTATGTTCGATGACTTTATTCCCTACTATTTTCCTTACAATTTCAAGGGCTTCCAGGAGCGAAACCCCATTTTGCAAAAGGGCCCCCAGGGTCCGGGTAAACCTGGCGACACAGATTTTTTTAACCAGCTCTCCAATGCCGGGCAGAGCCAGGATGGCCCTGTCCCTGGCCATTTGGAAAGCGGGCCGTTTCATTAAGGTGATATAGGATAACACCGTAAGCAGCAAAAATGAAAAAATCATCCACCACCACTGTTTCAGTGTCTGGCTTATATCTATTAAAAGCTGAGTTGTGAAGGGGAGCGCCTGGTTCATTTCATTAAAAATAGAGGTGATATTCGGAACAATGACCGTTAAAAGGAAAATCAATACCCCAATGCAGATAACGGTCATAATTGTGGGATAGGCCAGGGCAGACTGTAGTTTTTTATTCATTCTGCTTTGATTTTCAGAAATATCAGCCAGGCTTTCCAGGACAACGCCCAGGGTGCCTGAGGCTTCTCCGGCCCGGACCATGTTGACATAGATCCTGGAGAAGATATTGGGATACCGGCCAAGCGCACCGGCAAAACTGTTTCCTTCTTCAATTGAATCTTTAACCTGGGAAATAATTTTTTTCAGTGACGGCTTTTTTACCTGTATCAACATGGTATTCAATGCCTTAATCAGGGGGAATCCGGCTGAGATCAGGGTGGCAAGCTGACGGGTCATGACCGCTGTTTCATACACAGTCAGCCTTGGGTGAAAAAAAAATGATGTTTTTTTCCGGTGCTCAACACTCGGCGTCTCCATTTCAATCACGGAAACAGGAAACAGTTTCAAATCCCTTAATCGGCGCTTTGCGGTATTCATGTTAGCGGCATCCAAAATGCCTTTTATTTGACGGCCTTTCCCGTTTAACGCCTTGTATTCATACACCGGCATTGATAATACACCCCTTTAAAAATCGGAAACAGGCATGTGCAGCCTTATTTGTGGCAGGAGTCTAAGTCTATCTTTTAGGCTGATTTTGGGCAGATCTCACCGCCCCCCCCCTAAAAACAATAAAACTAAATTTATAAAATATCTCAACAAGCTGTTACAGAATGTCAAACTGAGTTCTGAATCTGCTGATATAAGAACTCCTTGAAGCCGGTGACACGGCGGTCCTGCGATAAATGTTCCGTAAGATATTGATCATGCAGGCAGTGGTAGATGTCAGATGCATTGCTTTCGGGGAAAAGACTGTCTCCGGGCAGGGTATCCCGCATACGCTGCATCAAGGTATTAAGAATTAACCCCTCAAACCCCTGACAGGCTTTTTCCAGATCTTGTTCCCGTTGGAGCTGCCGGGCCGTATTTGTGGTATTTTGGGTATCTGTAACAGGTGTCATCACCCCAGGCATTTGAATAGACATGATTTTTCCCCTTTTTAAACAATAACCTGAATTCGCGGCATGTTTTTTGATAGAGACCGGAATCGGAGGACGACCTTCCTCTTCCGGTCTCCGGCCTTCTGCTAAAGTATTTCTAAATTGGCCTGCAGGGCCCCGGCAGCCTTGATACTTTCCAGAATACTGATCAGATCCCTGGGCCGGACCCCCAAAGAGTTCAGTCCATTAACCAGCTCTCCGATGGTAGACGTACCGGGCAGTTCCATAATATACTTAGGATTTTCTCCCTGGATTGTCACGTTTAGATCCCCATGGGCCACGGCCACACTTGAAATGGTCACCTCACTGCCGATAACCACAGTGCCGGTTTTTTCATTGATCACAACTTTGGCAATGGTGTCCGGAATCACTGACAACCCTTCCACATCGGCAATAAACTCCGCCACATGTTCCTGTTGCATGGATTCAGGCACATTCAGGCGAATGGAACCGGCATCAATGATCTTTGCAATGCCTTGGCCTAAAGCGGCATTGATGGTATCCCCCACCCGCCGGGCTGTTGTGAAATCGGGCCTGAACAAGGACAGGGTTAATTGTTCTTTACCTTCCAGTTGAAAAGGAATCTCGCGCTCTACCGTGGCCCCGTTGATGATCCGGGCGGTGAGAAGATGACTGCCCCGGTCGTTCATGCCGGCAGGAATAGCAAGACTTACGGCGCCCTGGGCAATGGCATACACCTGCCCGTTAACCCCTTTCAAGGGCATCATTAAAAGAGTCCCACCCTTAAGGCTTGTGGCATCACCTAACGATGACACCGTGATGTCAATGCGATCCCCGATCCTGGCAAAGGGCGGAATCTTTGCCGTGGCCATGACGGCTGCTACATTTTTAACCTTAATCTGGCTTTTGTCAAAATGAAGATTCATTTTTTTAAGCATATTGGTCAAAGACTGGCGGGTGAACAGAATATTGTTCTTATCCCCTGTGCCGTTCAGCCCCACCACAAGACCGTATCCGGTGAGCTGATTGGAACGGACCCCCTGGATGGCGGCCATATCTTTGATTCGGGTTGCCATGGCAGGCACCGACAGGGAAAGCAGTAACAGCACGGTGCCTATACCGATTGTTATTTTTTTTAGGGCCATGCTCACAATTAAATCTGCCGCAGATGTGCCGGATTTTAAGTCGTCATGGAGACACGCCAAAGGAAACATTTTAGGTATGTCTGTCCGTTGGCGTAACACCGAGGGCGGCTGAAAAGACAAGCAGATGGATGATTTTATTTTGACCATGGGCCTTAACAGATTATTCATGATCCCCGCTCCTTTATCCTAAGGTTTACCAAGGCCAGATATTATCAATTATCCGTGTTCCCCAGCCCGGTTTCTGTTTGTCGGCAAGGGCTCCTTTACCATAGTATTCAATGCGCGAGTCCGCTAAAGACGTGGACGCCACCCGGTTGTTCGAATCAATATCATCCGGTCTGACAATTCCTGAAACCATGATGTACTGAACCTCATTATCCACTTTCATGGCCCTGCGTCCGAAGATGCTTAAATTACCGTTGGGCATCACTTCGGTGACCCGGGCCGCAATGGAAGCGGTAACCTGGCCGGACCTGTCACTTGTGGCTTTGCCTTTGGTGGAATTTTGAAAACGGGTGTCAATGAGTTTGCCGCCAGTATCGCCACCCAAATGGGTTACTTTCCCAAAGGCATTGAGCGTAGGAACACCCACTGACATACTGGTTGTCCGACCGCCTTCGGACTTTACTTCCATTTCGGACGAGGCATTTTCCACAATATCCACGATCACCGTATCTCCAATGTAAGCCGCTTTGGTGTCATCCAGCAGGAATCTGTTCTGTACCGTCCAAAGAGAACCTTCCGCAGGCTTTGCCATGGTATATTCAGGTTGCACGGCGGGTGCAGGCATTGTGTTCTGGGGTACAACACTTAAGGCGGGTTCCACGCCACCGGACATACAACCGGTAAAGGCCCCCGCCATAAGGGCCAGGAGAAACACTATCCTTGTTTGCATTAACTTGTTTTGAATTGAGCACATATCAAACCTTTCGCCTAAAAAACAACTTCCACGGTGCCGCCTTCTGTAACAAGGCCGCGCACCTGTTTCCCGGATGTTAAATTTTGCACTTTCACAAGCCGGCCTGGATAGCCCTCTTCCTTACTGACCCCTAGTGTAACAATGGATAAACGATTCTTCTTGGCCACCAGTTTTATCACTGCTCCTTTTTCAATGGCCGGTGCCCGTTTGAATTCACCCCGGGTCAAACAGTCCCCTTGGTTAATGGTCCGGGTGACCACCATGCCACTGACCTGGTCAACCGAAGTCATTACATCGGGTTGCTGTCCGAATACTTCCATATCACGCAGGGTAACATCAGCCGGGGTAATGGTCTGTCCCCGTTCCAAACGTTTTGCCGCAATAACTACGGGTTTAATCTGTGAGAGACGCCCCGTGACAGTCAACCGGTCTTCTTTGACGCCGTTCACCCAGACTTCGGCATGAACGGACAAGCGGCCATTTTCCGAAGGGGTATAACGTTCATCAAACACCAGGGATAAATCGCCCTGGGGGTAGGGCTCAAGCCCCCTGACCCTGAAGGCCTTGAGCTTGAATTTCCCCTTTGTCAAAAATCCGGATAAAAACTGTCTAAGCTCTTTTTCCGCGTAGGCCGGGTTAATCTCCTGGCTGGTGCGTTTGACAAACACCCGCTTAGGTACCTGAATATTGATGTCATTGTCATTGAAGCCCATGGCATTGATGGCCGCTGTGACCCTTGCGCCTGAAAGTTGTTTCATCCGTCCGGCCCGGGGGGATTTTCCAAGATCAATATGTGCCAGTTCCTCCTTGAAGAAATCAGGCGCTGTGATATTTGCAACCTCCCCTAAATATATGGCAGGGCTTGTCACTTCTGCTGTCTGGGCAACCTCAATAAAAATTTTTTCCGGTGTGGCAGCCAATACCGGCAGACTAAACACAGCCAATAAAACTAACAACACCAACAATGTAAGGCTCAAATGGGCGGCCCAGGCCCTTGGCCCTCTTGTTTCTAATCTCTTGTTTTTAGTTTCACAAAGAATTGTGCTGGTATTCATGCTGGTCTCCATCCAAAATTTTTTAAGATTTCAATTGGACAGCCGTTGCCAGCATATCATCGGCGGTGGTGATGGATTTTGAATTGGCCTCATAGGTGCGCTGGCCTGAGATCAGACTGACCATCTCTTCCACAACATCCACGTTGGAACTTTCAATATAGAAGTTCAATACTGTCCCGGCCCCGTTCTCCCCCGGCTTGCTCTCCTGGGGTGTGCCCGAACCTTCGGTCTCCCTGAACAGGTTGCCGCCCACGGCATACAGTCCGGCAGGATTTACAAACGTAGTTATAAGAACCTGCTCTGTAGCCAGAATGGTATCATCGTCGACAAATACGGTCAGGGTTCCGTCACCATCCAGGGTAATCTTAACGGCCTCTGGAGAAATGGCGATTTCAGGCTGAAGACGGTCCCCAGCCTGGGACGTAATATACCCTTCACTGTCCAGGGAAAAATCCCCAGCCCGGGTATACAGAAAATCGTCCCCGTGCAGAACCCTGAAAAATCCCTCGCCCTCAATGGCGAAATCCAGCTGATTATCCGTCTGAACATAATCACCCTGGGTGAATATTTTCTGGATCCCTGCCGTATTCACCCCCATGCCCACCTGAATTCCCGTTGGCACCTGCCCGCCGCCCGGTGTTGTCTGACCTGCGACCCGCTGGGTCATATACATGAGATCCTCAAATGCTGCCCGGGATTTTTTAAACCCGGTGGTGGAAGAGTTGGACAGGTTATTGGCGGTAACGCCAATTTGCGTATCCTGAGCCATCATTCCAGTTGCTGCCGACCAAAGTGCTCGTATCATAATTTTAATCCTCTATGTAAACAGCCCCACTTCGTTGATTGCCTTTGAATCAATTTCATCAAATGTCTCCATGGACTTGGTGTAGATTTCAAACATCCGCTGATAATCAATCATTTTTGCCATTTCCTCTACGACCTTAACATTGGCCTGTTCAAGGTAACCGGCGTCAACCCTGACGTTTTCAAGGGGTATTTCATCTGCGGTATCTCCGGTATAGACAAATAGATTATCACCGCTTTTCTCAAGTCCTTCCATATTTTCAAAGAAGACCACATCAAGGGTATCCACAATTTCATTATTCAAAAAGATCTGCCCGTATTCATTAATATTCACACTTGTGTTGGGATCCATCGTATCAATAAAAACGGCACCACCCTGACCCAGGACAGGATTACCGTTTTTATCCACAAGAATGCCTTCACGGCTCAAAGAGAAATTACCGTTCCGGGTATATTTGATGCCGTCCGGGGTTTCCACTTTGAAAAGCCCCTGGGGCCCCAATGCCACATCCAGGGGATTATCGGTTTTTACAACATCTCCCTGGGTGAAATCCTGGTCAACCCGGGCCCTGAACATCTTGTCAAAACTGACGATATCTTTTTTAAACCCAATGGTGGACGCATTGGCCAGGTTATTGGAGACTGCTTCAAGTTTTCGTTCCTGCCTTAACCCGCCCTGGGTCGGCCGCGTCATTTCAAGAATCATAGGGCCGTTTACTCCTTTGCATTATTTGCCGGTGTTTTTACGGCATTGATTGGTTTTATCCCACCTTGTCCACACTATTTATGCAAATGGGATGCCATATTCCTTTTCATTTAATTCCAGGCCGTGAACAGGGCTTTTTTAAGGCCCATGATCAAAGGGAAACAATGGGATTTGAAAAAAATGTGCCAAAAGGTCGACACCTGAAGCAATCGAATTTGACACACCCAGAAAAATTTTCCCACCTAGGCCCTGTAACTATGGTACGGGAAATTTAAACATACCGTTTCAAGAAAAAAATGTTTCAACCCCATATTTGAACACACATGAAAAAAATCCTTTTTTATAGTATTCTTCATGATGGTTATACCCATTGCGGGCATGAAATGTTCGGGATTAAAGATTAATCTTCTTGTATGGGGCTTAGTTATTCGATTGCGCCGAACTAAAACTTCAGGAGGACGTTATGTCAAACCGTTTTAAATTTAACCGCATGGAATTATCCGGATCGTTAGGGGATCTTGGTACATTACTGCCCATTGCCATCGCAATGGTCTTAATCAACGGACTTAACCCGGTGGGGCTGTTTTTCAGTGTAGCCGTGTTTTTTATTGTTTCGGGGATTTTTTTTGGCGTAACCGTTCCGGTTCAGCCCATGAAGGTCATTGGGGCCTATGCCATTGCCACGGCCATGGCACCTTCTCAGATCATGGCCTCATCCCTTTTAATGGGGGTATTCCTTTTAATTGTAGGGTTGACTGGTGCCATAGAACTCATCAGAAAAATCACCCCAAAACCAGCCATTCGCGGTGTACAATTATCTACCGGGACACTGCTCATTTCCGGCGGAATCAAGTTCATCATGGGTACATCAAAATTTCAGGCTATGCAAAATGCGGCTGAACCGTATCTGACAGTTCAATCTATTGGTCCTTTGCCCATTGGAATTCTCATTGGTTTGGCGGCAGCCCTTGCAATCTTTTTGTTGATTGACAATAAAAGGTTCCCCGCCGGGCTGATAGTGGTTGCAGCAGGTCTCATCATTGGCATGGTGCTGGGTGTTGGGATGGATTCTGGAAACAGTGCCCCAGGGATAAATACCCCTGAACTTCTTCCCTTTGGTTTTCCGGCAAAGGCAGATTTTACCTTTGCGCTTCTGATTCTGGTGCTGCCCCAACTGCCCATGACCATGGGCAACGCTGTATTGGCCTATACGGATCTTTCCAAGGAATATTTTGGGGATAAAGCCGCAAAGGTGTCTAACCGGAATGCCTGTATCAGCATGGCCCTTGCCAATTTTTTCAGCTTCTGCTTCGGTGGAATGCCCCTTTGTCACGGTGCCGGCGGGTTGGCTGCACACTACAGGTTCGGTGCCAGGACAGCCGGATCAAATTTGATGATAGGACTTATTTTCCTGATATTGGCGCTGGTTCTGGGAGACAATATTGTGGATTTTTTCAATCTGCTTCCCATGTCTGTTCTCGGGGTGCTCCTGGTATTTGCCGGTGCGCAACTGACGTTGACCATCATGGATCTTGAAACCCGTAAAGACTATTTCGTGGTAACTATTATTCTGGGCATTACCCTGGCATCTAATCTTGCTGCAGGTTTTATTGCCGGTATATTGATAGCCCAGCTTCTCAAATGGGAAAATCTATCAGTATAATTTAGATATGGTACAACCAGTGAACAAAGGAACTATATAATGCCCATGGTCAAAAATCAGGTCAGCAGGGGAAACATCAATACATCATTTTATCTCTTTCCGAAGAATAAAACATTGTATTCAAGGGCATCTTTTTCAATTTCATTTTGCCCAAAAGATCTTTTTTTACCTCTCCAATGGAAGCAAAACCCTGGATTGGCCAAATGACCTCATGAAGCATTTCTCCCCATGAATTCAGGTAAACAATTGAATAATCGGTTATTTTTCCTTGTTGCACCGGCGCATAAAAATTGGTCGTAACAAACAGTCCAAGCACTTTGCCGGCCATCAACAGTTGATCAAAACCCACAGGGTTTTCAAACAGAGGACTGAAAAAACCGTGCATGGCTTTATAAAGATTCCGGATCGAATTAAAGGTCACCCAGGTTGGATTAGGAATTAAATTGATGACACGATTCTCACTGTAAATCCCATTGTAAATCAACCATGCACCTATGGCTTCAATGGTCTGTGCTTGAATCAAGAGATCTGCCGCAGATTTGTCACCATTTTGGTCTTTGTTTAACAACTGCCACATACCTGTATCATTCCCATCGCTTATATGTTGCAGATATAAGTGTTTGTAGTACCGGTCATTTCGAGGTAAAAGAAGCATCTTTTCGATTCTACCGGGTTGCTTTACAAATTCAATAAACACCTTTCGCCCCAGCACGGTCCGGTCTTCAGGGCTAAGCCTTGAACGGCTGTGGGTCTGATCGGAAAGATGATCTATTATTTTTTTATATGTTTTGATCATATAGGCTTTGATGGTATTTGAAAGCGTTGCGACCTGGCTGTATTTCCAATCGTTAAAGCGGCCCATTTTAAACATGTCATCCTTGCTCAAATCCCATTGATGGATGCAGTAATCAAGAAGTATTTTTCTAAGGCCTAAAATGGTATCATCAATTTGGGTTTGTTCTGAAATACCCAGCTTTAAAAAAAAGCAGTGCAGCAACAGTTCAACCGAATACGAATCGCCAACCGTTTGAAAATAGTCGCGCAGATGTTCCAATAGAATAAAATATGAATCATTTCGGGCAAGTTTTAGCTGGGAACCTGAATTCATCCACCCATCTTTATACTGGTTGCACAGCAGTTTGCCCCCTCCATACTCATAAATATATTTCTCAAGAAGCGCCATTTTAATGACGGATTTATAGGGGCTTTTTAAACTTTTAAACATCTGCCATAAAGATGCACCCATATATTCACCAGGGGAGATGGCATTGACATCTCCTAGATCGATATATTGGCAACTTGTTGACGTAACGATTACGCTGTTACTGATATAGCTGTAGTAGTGCTCACATATGGCGCTGGGCACGACCGACCACAGTGCGATTTTTCCTGCGACATGGAGCATTGTCCTGTAAAATTCTTCTTTTAAAAGATTTAATTGTGCCGTACCGGAGCTTTCACTGGTTGTCCCGCCAAAATCATTGTTCTTTGCCCGATGTACATCAACTATAAAAAATGTGACTTGGGTATAAAACTGATCCATGGCCATTTTTTCCAGAATTTCCAGTTTCTTTTTCAATAACGCGATATCCTGGGAACTCAAGTTCTCTTCATTAATGCAGACCCAGTAATCGATATCAGAGTCTGATTCCTGGGCTATGGACCCGACACTTCCGATGGTAAAAAGGCTTTCTATGGTTTCCCCCCGGGATTGCCGGGGTGTTTTTTCTTTGTTGTCAATATATTTGCTTAAAATTTTCCGGGTTTCAGGGCTTGGCATATAATTCCAGATCCCACAAGGTGTCTGGGTGTCTATGGACTTCATTCCAGGCAGAACGATATTTTCATGAAGCAGAAATGGGATCAGTTGAAATAACTCCGCCTGATCTTTATTAAAAAGATCAAGGGCTGTGAGCATGGAACGCTGATTTTGTCTTAAAAATTTTTCCTCTCCATAATGAATAAACTCACAGAAAATCTGCATATTGATTTCTGCCACAATGGATTCTTCCATGGGCGGCAGGTCCTCAATAGAGAGTTGATATTTTCTGGCGTTGAAATTCAAGGTGTCCGATTGATAGTGAACGGATCCTTTTGGCGGGAATTGACAAAACCGGGCATTGGTTCCTGAAAAATCAGCCTGATCAATGTTTGCACGCACAAATGAGACAGCGGCAATGGAGGAATAGGAAAGGCACGAACCGGAAAGATCAGCCTGGTTAAATGATGCTTTTGAAATCGTGGCCCCTATAAAAGGCGCATCTTTCAGGTCGGCATGACTGAAGTTGCAATTATAAATGGCAACATGTTGAAAACTGCAGTTTATAAAAACGGCTGCTTGCGCATTCACGTTAATAAAAACGGCATGGTCAAAATTGACCTCTTTAAATCGTGCCTGATGCATATCAACATCATAGAAAACAGTTTCCTTGAAAAACGTTTTGAAAAAAGAAGAATTGGAAAAGTCACTTTTATCAATGATGGATTTATTGAAAAAAAAAGAAGTCAACGAAAAGTCATAAGAGGACAAATCCACACGGGTGTGAACCTTATCTTGAAAATATTGCGTTGTTGCGTTTTTATTCTTTTTAAGGGCCTCTATCCTTGTCTGCGTTAACGTGCGCAATGCACTTGACGCCTGGGCGGTCTTTTTATTCACCAATTGGATGACAGGATCAAACTTGGCTGCAATGCTTTTCTTTTCCTGTGCCAGAATCTGTTTTGTTTTTTTGACGAACGATGTTACCGCTGTCCTGTCAGCATCTTTATAGCCGGCCGTATATTTAATAAATATTTTAACGATCCGTTCCGGCCGTTTTTTGATCATCCCAAAAATACAAGCCAGGTTTGCCTGGAAATTTGAATTTAAATATTGATCTTGATTCAACGCAATATCCTGAATCATAAAAAAAGAAAATTTGGACAAGCCGGATATTTCATTATAAATCAATGGCAACAGGGAAGGATAATTATTTCGTATCATTCTCAACAATGTATGCGGTGCAAACCTTCCCGTTACAACAAGGGCTTTGAACGCATGAAGCGCTTCTTTTTTGCTCCGTTGATAAAAAAGTTGCAGGATCGAATAGGCAACCGCTTTATACGTCCCCACTGAAGATTCTTCGATAATGTTATAGATGGCAATTCGATTTTTTTCACTTTCCTCTTTAATCAGAATATCGATCAACAAATCAGGAGATATTTCTGTGACCACCACGGCAAGGGCTTTCAGTCCGGTTGCTCGCGTTTCCGGCAATTGGGAGCGTATTTCATTGGAAATGATCTGTCCGGGATCTCTTAGGTCAAAATGAATATTATTTAAAAATGGATCCACATCTTTTTGCCGGTCAAACAGGCCGGCAAAGAATTTGACAACACAGTCCCGTTGTTGAATCGATTCCAATATCCGTTTAAATATAGAGCCAAATTTCAGCCTGATGTCTGGCGAAGCTTGAATATATTCATCCACAAAAGCCAGACGTTCGGATTCAGGAACCGTGAAAATCAATCTTTCCATGTCATCAATACTGACAAGCCCCTGACGAAGTGCTTTGAATGCAAAACAGGCGCCTTTACCACTCATCCCCAGTAATGTTTTTAGAAAAAAACTAAGTTCATCAAATGCCATACCGGGTTCAATACAGGCATATATCCTGGCACACAAGGAGACGCTTTTTTTCATGCCCGCGGCATACTGCTTTTTATCCAAAGGATCTGCTAAAAGTTCGCCGATATTTGCTTGAATGGCCCCAAGACTTTTTTGGGCATTGCTTCTGACGGATGCATGATAGGAAGTCAAACCGGCAAGCACCGGTAAAATGGCAACTTCGGGATCTAATTTACCGGCATTTTTGACAATCAAAATCTTTTCCTGCCGTGATAATTTTTCCCAGTGGGATTCAAAAAAATTATAATCAAAATTATCCATTGTCAGATTCATCATGTATTCCGAACTATATTTTTTTTGAATGTTTCGAACAACGCCCTGGCCTTGTAGGAACTTCTGACAAAGGGGCCGGCGGCCACCTGGTCAAAGCCGATGTTTCGGGCCATGCGGTCAAGCTGTTCAAATTCTTCGGGACGATAAAATTTTTCCACGGCAAGGTGTTCTCTTGTCGGCTGGAGGTACTGGCCCACGGTAAGGATATTGCAGCCGTGATCGTACAGGTTCTGGAAGGTGATCCCAAATTCTTCCAGTGTTTCGCCTAAGCCCGCCATGATGCCGGACTTGACAGGAAAGCCGGGAAAGCGTTCTGATACATTTCGAATCAGGTCAAGGGATCGCTGGTACCGGGCCTGGGGACGGACTTTGGCGTAAAGCCCTTTAACCGTCTCAATGTTGTGGTTGATCACGTCTGGTTCTGCCTTAGCCACGATTTCTAAGGCGTTGATATCTCCCTGGAAATCCGGGATCAGGACTTCCACCCGGATGCCGGAACCGGCCTTTTTAATGGCCTGGATCACATGTGCAAAGTGCGATGCCCCGCCGTCGGGAAGATCGTCCCTTGTCACAGAAGTGACAACCACATAGGTCAATTTCAGTTTGAGTACGGTGTCGGCCACCCGCTTGGGTTCATCCGGATCAACCGGAACCGGAAAATTTGAGGCCACATTGCAAAACCGGCAGTTCCGGGTGCAGTTGGACCCCAGGATCATAAACGTGGCAGTATTTTTTGAAAAGCATTCAAACATGTTGGGGCAGGCTGCTTCCTGGCACACGGTATAAAGGCCGGCTTCGGATAAAAGCCGCGTAACCCGCTGGTAATCTGCGCCTTTGGGCATCGGTTTTCTCAGCCACCTGGGCTTGCCTTTGCAGATGACATCAGCACCAGAAGAACAGGATTTTCCATGGCAGCTGCAATGGGTAATCATGGGTTTGCCCCCCGGGAATTAAAGTTGAAAATTTCGCAAAAAAATTTAAAAAACAGATCTTTGACCCGTTCCATGGAAGCATTCGGGTCAAAAGAGAGGTTAAGATTTTCCTGTTCAAGGGAGGTCATGGATAGATTCTGAAGACCACAAGGATTGATCCAGGTAAAAGGGGTCAGGTCCGGACAGACATTCAGTGCCAGGCCATGTATGGAGATCCCTTTTTTAATGGAGATCCCCACACTGCCGATTTTCTTTTCCCCTACCCAGAGACCATGGTTTTGCGGATCCCTTCGGGCCTCTACATCAAACTGCCGGACTGTTTTCATCATGATTTCCTCAAGACCGTGAACAAAGTCAGCCACACCGATTCCGGCCCGCTCCAGGTTGATAATGGGATAGAGTACAGCCTGGCCTGGCCCGTGAAAGGTGATGTTCCCTCCCCTTGCCGTCTGGACAACCTCAATTCCTTTTTCGGCCAAAAACCGCTCCGACACCACAAGGTTTTCCCGTCCCCCTCTTTTACCTAAGGTGTAAACTGCAGGGTGCTGGACAAAAAGTACCCGATCGCCAAGGCCCGGATTCTGGATCATCTTTTCCCGGGCAGTGGTCTGAAGATCAAGAACCGGTACATAATCCCGGATGCCAAGGTTCTCAAATGCCGCACATCTATTATTCGCTGAAAGGCTGTGTACGGTCATGGCCTGATCCTTCTAAACGCTTTATCCTAAAAACCCAAACACCCATTCTTATCATACCATTATGTCAAGCACAAAAAACTCGAACATCAAGGATCACGTAGGCTAATACAATTCAATTTGCAGGAGTAAAATCGAATCGTGTAACACAAACATGATGAATTAATATTGCCGTTTCAGATAATAACCTTCGGCAACAAGTTGCTTGATAAAGCTTTTACGTTTTACAACACTTCCATTTGCAGTTCAGCGGACTTAGAGCCTGTTTGATAATTGATGAATCGGCTGCAATCCCATGAAAATTGGTTCTCATTTTCATGAGATTTCGCTTCGATCCCCTAATTATCAAACAGGCTCTTAAAATTTTGGACAGGAATTGGCGGCATTCCTTGAGATATAAGGACAAAAGCATCTTTAATGTTTCGTTTTAACTCTTCCAAAGTTTCCTCTGGCTAAAAAGTCCGGGGATTTCACGACGCTTTCCTACATACCAGCCGTCGTCAATCCAAATAGTTTAATGTAAAAGTTATAATTATAATCATATTTTTCTCCAGTTTCAAAGCCTGCGTTAGTCACACAGCTGAGTTTAATTTCAAATCTTTGATCAGTTTGTCGGTTCTATGCCAGATACCAGGTCCATTGTCTGAGCAAAAAACGATCTGTGATGCTTCAGTGAGATTTATTTGGCCCAGATGCTGCTTGAGCAGGTCAAAAAATTCATCCATAGTCCCACATGAACCGTCAATAATAGGGGCGATATTTTTGATCTTTTTTCCGTTTTCATCAAATGACTTATGGAAAGCAACCTTGGTCCCAACCAATCAGAATAGAAGCCCTGTATTTTTTGTCCCTTTTTCCGCTTGCCACGTTTTGTACGACGTTCCCGGAACCTTCCTCCGTCAGCACAGATTAAAATTCTCATTCCTGATTTTTGCCAGATTTCTTGTGTATGCCAATCGGCCCTGACTGTCATGGCTAATTGGGCAAAACGATGGATTATTGGGAAAGATCCTGCTCTGAAATGCCCCCGGTTCCCGGTAAGTTATGGACCGGCAGATCCGGTGTTTGTATCTTCGGGGTGGGCGTTGGGGACGTGGTGGTTGCAGCGGGTTTGGGTTTTTCTGCTGATCGAACCCGGGTACTGGGTTTTTTGGGGATTTGTTCAGGCGTTGATGTTGTCTTTACTGCCGGTGTAGTGCCGGTACCCTTGGTTTTAGCAGCAGCTGATGCTGTTGCCGCTGCCTTTTTTGCTGTTGAGTGTGCAGCGTCTGCACGCTTTTTGGTATCAGCAATCTGTTTTTCAAGATCCTGCCTGAGCAGGCTTAAGTTTTTGTTCAATTTTTTGTCTATGGATGCTGCTGTATTTTTTTCCAATACATCCAGTTTTTTTCCCAGCACCCCTATGTCCTTAACTATTTGTGCAATGCGTTGTTCATAGGCGGACAATTCGAGCAGTCTTGCGTCAAACTCCTCCTTAAACAGGCGGAACTCTTTTTTGATCTGTGTGGAGGCCGCTTTGAAATCCGAACTGTTTTGATCAATGGTGGATAAAAGCTGCTGGTTAATACGCTCCATGGCTGCCAGGGTAGACTTGTCCTGGTCTGCATTGGCGTTAATCTGTTTATTCAGTTTGGCAAGGGCCGCTTCCATGGCTTTTAGATCCACCTTGGCTGCTGACATTTTTGCTGTCTGATTTTCAAGGGCCTGGCGTTTGGATTCAAGGGTTGTCAGCTTTTCATCCAACTGGTGGGTGGCTTTGGCAATGCGTACATCCAACGCATTGAGCTTGATTGCAAGATCCTGTGACACCTGGGCCATCTGATTTGCCTGGGTCTGATCCACATCCACCACCTTTTCGGTGATATCCATATAGACAAAAACCAAAATGGCGATAATGATGCAGGGGATGATCACGGAGATGATGGTCACCCGCTGGGATAATTTTTCTATTTTAAGGGTATTGGCTTCCTGTTGGAACATGGCACCCCCAATGTCTGGCCTGTCACCCTCAGATGTCCGGCCATCCTCTGGGTTCAGGTAATCCCCAAGTGTATTTTCATTCATATCTGACGGCTATTCCCATTCAATGGTTCCGGGTGGTTTTGAGGTGATGTCAAACACCACACGGTTAACGTTATCCACTTCATTTATAATGCGGTTGGAAATTTTTCCCAGAAGATCGTGGGGCAGTTTGGCCCAGTCCGCTGTCATGGCATCGCTGGAGGTGACCGCACGAATGGCCACACAATTGGCAAAGGTGCGCTTATCTCCCATAACACCGACACTTTTTACCGGCAAGAGTACGGCAAAGGACTGCCACAGCTTTCGGTAAAGCCCGGCCTGTTTGATTTCCTGGATCAGAACGTCATCGGCCTTTCGAAGCATATCCAAACGCTCTTGGGTAATATCCCCCAGAATGCGGACAGCAAGCCCCGGACCCGGGAAGGGCTGGCGCCAGACAAGATCGGCGTTCATACCCAGTTCAAGGCCAAGTTTTCTGACCTCATCCTTGAACAGCAGCTGCAACGGTTCAATGAGTTTCAGATTCATCTCTTCGGGCAGCCCCCCCACATTGTGGTGGGATTTGATCACCGAAGTGGGACCGCCAAAAGCGGATCTGGATTCAATAATATCCGGATACAACGTTCCCTGACCAAGGAACTGTGCACCTTCCACCTTTTTGGCCTCAGCGTCAAAAACATCAATGAATAGTTTACCGATGATTTTTCTTTTCTGTTCAGGGTCCGTAACCCCGGCCAGTGCGGTTAAAAATTTTTGCTGGGCATCCACAAACTTGATGTTCATGTCCAGATTGGCCCGAAGGCTGACCTCAAGCTGTTTTTTTTCATTCAGACGTAACAGTCCGTTGTCCACAAAAATACAGTGCAGATTTTTTCCCACAGCTTTATGGATCAGGGTGGCGGCAACAGAAGAGTCCACCCCGCCGGAAAGGCCCATGATCACTTTTTTGTCCCCAACCGCGTCCTTGATCTGGGTAATGGCACCTTCGCTGAAAGATTTCATGGTCCAGTTCTGATCGCATCCGCAGACATCAAAGAGAAAATGGCGGATCATGGCAGCCCCGTTAATGGAGTGCTCCACTTCCGGGTGAAACTGCAGACCAAACAGTTTTCTTGAGTAATCTGCAATGGCGGCAATGGGGGTGTTGTCGGTGTGTGCTGTGATTTCAAACCCTTTGGGCAGGGCTTTAGCAGAATCACCATGGCTCATCCAGCACTGGAACCGGTCATCCATCTCCTTGAACAGTGGATTGTCCGGATTAATGCGCAGTTCGGCAAAGCCATACTCTTTTTTTCCAGCCTGTTCAATGGTGCCCCCAAGGGTATGCACCATGTAGTGCATGCCGTAGCAGATTCCAAGAACAGGGATGTTTAGATCAAAAAGACCGGCGTCTATGGTTGGGCTGTTTTCTTCATAAATGGAAGAAGGACCGCCGGAAAGAATAATGCCTGTGGGGGAAAGTTCCTTTAATTTATCAAGGGGGATGTCAGCCCGCTCCACCTGGCAGTATACATTATTTTCCCTGACACGCCGGGCAATCAGCTGGTTAAACTGGGAGCCAAAGTCAATAACAATGATCATGGGTATTTCCTGCAAGGATTAGATTCAAATCGTTAAATCCTCCTATAAACATGGTAAAATTGCAAGTTGTTTTTGATCTGAACTTGCCAAGAATGATGGATTGTGCTTTATTGAGGTTCGCTTTTACTATTTTAAATTTAAGGAGATTGGATGTATTTAGCCAGTGATTTGAGAAAAGGGCTTAAACTGGAGATTGACGGTGATCCCCATGTGATTGTGGGTTTTGAGTTTAAAAAGCCGGGCAAGGGACAATCCCTTTATAAATGTAAACTTAAAAATATGATCACAGGATCCCAGTTTGAACGCACTTACCGTTCCGGTGATAAATTTGAAAAGGCGGATCTGGAAGAGACGGATATGGAGTACCTCTATTCAGACCGGGATGGCTGGTGGTTTATGAATTCTGCCACTTACGATCAGATCATGCTGACCAGGGAACAGATCGGAGAGAATGTGGACCTGCTCAAGGAAAACACCGTGTGCACCGTGCTTTTGCATAACCAGAATCCCATTGGGGTTACGCTTCCCAACTTTGTGGTGCTGCGGATCACTGCCACCGAACCCTGGGCCAAAGGCGATACGGCTACGGGCGACACCAAGCCCGCCACGGTTGAAACCGGGTTTGAAGTCCAGGTGCCTCCCTTTGTGAATGAAGATCAGTTGATTAAAATTGATACCCGTACCCGGGAATACGTTGAACGTGCCAGCGAATAGCTGCCAAAGGTAATATTTATATTGGAACCCGGCCAGGCAGGAAGCCTTCCTGGCTGGCCGGGTTCCATGCATTGACATTATTGCTTTATTGTTTCCAGAATTTGGGGACCAGCAGTATAATCACAGTATAGATTTCCAGTCGTCCTGCCAGCATACACCAGGCCAGGAGCCATTTACCGGCCTGGGGCAGGTGGGCAAAATTTTCCGCCGGTCCCACTGTGCCGAAACCCGGGCCGATGTTGCCGATACACGAGGCAACAGCACCTAAAGCGGTCAAAAGATCCACACCCAGTGAAGACAGAAGCACCGTGGCGATGACAAAAATCAGGATGTATAAGACGATGAATCCCAGGATGGAGCGCAGCAACTCTTCGGGAATCAGGGTGCTGTTCAGCTTGACATGGCTGACACTTCGGGGGTGGATCAGCTTGAACAGCTCCCGGTAACAGTATTTAATGCAGGCCATAATTCTGGCGCACTTCATGCCACCGCCCGTGGAGCCTGCACTGGCACCCATGAACATACCAAAAAACAAAAGAACCTGGGACAGGCCCGGAAATAATTCATAATCCGCAGTGGCATAGCCTGTGGTGGTGACAATGGAAACGACCTGGAATATCGCAAACCTGAAGGCTTGCCAGATGCTGTCGTACAATGGCCCCCAGATGTTCAGTGTGATGATCAGGGTGCCCACAAAGACAGCGCCCAGAAAAAACCGGCATTCAGAGTCTTTCCAGAACGCAAGACCATTGCCCCGCAAAACTTGGTAATGCAGGGAAAAGTTGATGCCTGCAAGCAACATAAACAGGGTAATGGTATAATCAAAATAGGCGGAATCATAATGGGCAATGGACAGATTTTTAGGTGAGAATCCGCCGGTGGGCAGTGTGGTCAGGGCGTGACAAACCGATTCAAACAGATTCATTCCCCCAAAATAGAGGAAGAGAATGAGTAAAAACGTCATGCCCGCATAAACAATCCAAAGAATTTTGGCGGAATCTGATAACCGGGGGGTCAGTTTGTCAGGAACCGGACTTGGGACCTCGGCTTTGTATAACTGGATGCCGCCAACCCCTAGAAACGGCAGAATAGCCAGGGAGAGAACGATAATGCCCATGCCGCCAAGCCATTGGATCAGGCTTCGCCAGAACAAAAGACTGGGGGCTGCCCCTTCAATGTTGGTCATCACCGAGGAGCCCGTGGTGGTAAATCCGGACACGGATTCAAAAAAAGCATCTGTAAAGTTAGTAAAATCCGGGGTCAGGAAAAAGGGCAGGGCACCAAAAAGACCAATGGTAAACCATCCCAATGCCACAACGGCGATGCCTTCCCGCTGGTTAATGTAGTCATGGTTCCCGGCCTTTTTTGAGATGAAAATCATTATCCCGCCCACAATTGTAGTCACTGCCACGGCAGTAAGATGACCATGATGGGATCCGTCCTTAAAAATCAGGCTGCAACCCAAAGGCAGCAACATGGAAAGTCCAAGTACAAAAAGAAGAACACCGATGATCCGTATGATAAAAGGCCAGCGCATCAGAAAAAACCAAATTTTACAGTGAGCATCTTTTCTAATTTTTTCACTGCGGCCTGGATCGTAAATAGAATAATTCGGTCCCCATCCTGTACCTGGTCGTCACCCATGGGGATAATAATTTCGTCCTGGCGGATGATACAGACAAGCAGGGAACCTTTGGGAAAAGAGATCGTCTTGACCGGCCCCTTGGTGATGGCCGAGGATGCCAGTGCAACCGCTTCAATAAATTCTCCCTGTTCACCAAAAATGGAGATGTCCGAAATCACATTGCCCTGGCGTATATGCTGCAGGATTGAGGAGACCGCCGACACCCGGGTACTGACAACTTTTTCAATGCCGATGGTGGACAATAAAGGATAATAACTTGCTTTACTGATGCGGGTGATGGTGTTGTTAATACCCATGTTCTTTGCCAGAAGGGAGACAAGGATATTGGTTTCATCGTCATTGGTCACCGAGACCACCGCATCCATTTGACCGATATTTTCTTCCATAAACAGCTCCTGGTCTGCACCGTCACCGTGGAGCACCACGGTTTTCCCGGTTTGCATGGACAGATCCTTGCACCGGTCCATATCGGACTCAATGATTTTAACCTGGATATCATCTTGCTCAAGGGACTGGCTAAGTTTGAAACCGATGCGTCCACCGCCCACGATCAGCACTTTTTTAACCGGTCTGACCGTTACCCCTAAAAGATCCAGGGTTTTCTCAAGTTTTTTCGTATCACATACAAAATAAATGATATCCCCTGCCTTGGGTTTATTTTGGCCCCTGGGCACAATGACTTTATTGCCGCGGATAATGGCGGCAATCAAAGGCCGCTCCTGGCCAAAAACATTATGGAAATCCGCCAGTTTCATTCCGGCAATGGGAGAATCCCCAGAAAGCCGCATACCTACATATTTGACCCGGCCGTTAACAAAGTCACCCTTGTCTACGGCGCCAGGAATGGTCATCAGTTTTCTGATGGTCTTGATCACCTCGGCTTCGGGGTTGATGATGGTGTCAATGTGCGGTGCTTCATTTTTAAGGCTGGGATGAAAAGGGATAAACCCTTCATTGCGCAAACGGATCAGTTGTCTGGTCATGGGGGAGATCTGGTTGGCAATCAGGCAGGATACAATATTGATTTCATCGCTGTCGGTCACAGCCAGAAAAATGTCCGCACCTAAAACGCCCGCCTCCCGCAGGGTGTCGGGATTACTGCCCGACCCTGTTACAACCTTGACATCCAGGTCTTCAGCAATTTTTCTTGTGGCATGTGCGTCCACATCAACCACCACGACATTTTTGCTTTCAAGGGCCAAACGGCTGGCAATATTATAACCTACGCCCCCGGCACCGATTATCACTATTTTCAAATGAAAACTCCTGGTTCAGTATCGAGAATCTGATTGACTTTTTATTTGGACGGTTTTTACTATATTTGGCAAGGGGTTGTCAATATGGGCCTCAGGCCCATGATCAAAATAAAATAGAATGAAGAATCACCGATAGGGTGCGGAATGTAAGCCTTGATCTTAGAGCTTGTTTGGTAATTAGGAGATCGAAGCGAAATCTCATGAAAATGAGAACCAGTTTTTACAAATTTTCTGTTAATAGCCCGACTATTCGCATAAAATTGGGGAGAGTTGGGGCCATTTTCATGGGATTGCAGCCGATTCATCAATTATCAAACAGGCTCTTAGAGGATACGTAGAAAAAGTGGTACAAAAACGGTACAATATCAAAAAGGACTTACAGCACATGCGCCCTAAGTCCTCAAATTTCCTGGTAGCGGGGGGAGGATTTGAACCTCCGGCCTTCGGGTTATGAGCCCGACGAGCTACCACACTGCTCCACCCCGCAACAACGAGGCACAATATAGAGCAAAAGCGTTTTTAAGTCAAGTCAAATCTTCATCAATCACGGCAAATTTATTCTAACGTCCAAGTGCTCATGTATGGCAGGTATTTCGAGTCATTTTCAAACAATCAAAGACTGCACGCATGTTTTTATTCAGTCGTCTCATTTTTTGGGCAACACTACCGTCTCCCTTTCTCTTTAAAATTCCAACAGCAAATCGTCTGAGTCTGGACATGTTTTCAGGACCGTGCTTCATGCCAATACGGCTGGGGTCTTCATCATAATTCCAATCAATCACATAATGGCAACTATTTTCAATGCACCATTTAATATACCTCTTGCCTCTGCAAATGGTCTTTATAAAGGCTTTATGGCATATTTTTCAGTGTTTGTTCACTTTCCCTTGTAATTCTTTGATTTTTAAATTGATATTGGATAGGGTGAATTCACCCTGTTCATCAATTGCAGACATTTGTCATAACACACTGTTTTAGCTCATCAATTGATGCGGTTGCGGTGCCAACTTTGGCCACCACCACACCGGCTGCAAGATTGGCCAATCCGGCAGCTGATTCGAACGTGGCGCCTGATGCCAATCCCAGGCCTAAAATAGAGATAACCGTATCTCCGGCCCCGGACACGTCAAAGACCTGCCTGGCTTTGGATGCAATGGTGACAGCTGGTTTTCCGGCTTCATAAAGAAGCATACCGGCCTTTCCGCAGGTAATAAGCAGCTTTTCAAGCCCGGCTTGGGTCATGATTTTCGCTGCAGCCTCTTCCATCTCCTCGGGGGTTTGAATCTGCATACCAGCCGCAATTGCAGCTTCTTTTTTATTCGGAGTCAAAACGGCGACCCCTTTGTATTTGGAAAAATCCATGGACTTGGGATCTGCCAGGGTCATTACGTCTGATTTTTTTGCCAATTCAACGATACGGGCTATAAGTTCACGGGTGACCAAGCCCTTATCATAATCTGAAATGATAACAAGATCCATTTTGTCTATGTAGCCGGCAGCAATCCGGGTTAAGGCCTCAAGTGTATGGGCATTGATCCGGTGCCTGACCTCCCGGTCAATCCGGAGCATCTGCTGACTGGCTGCAATGATTCTGGTTTTCCGTGTTGTGGGACGATCCGGGTGATTTATCACCCCTGTGATATCAACGTTCAACGCTTTAAGCATTTTTAAAACATCACGGCCCGCCTGTCCCTCACCCACAGTGCCCATGGCGAATACCTTTGCCCCCATGGCTGAAAGGTTATTGATCACATTACCGGCCCCGCCCAGTGTATGGTTTTCTTCTTCCACAGCCACCACAGGCACAGGCGCCTCCGGTGAAATTCTGTCAACCTTTCCCCACAGGTATTCATCAAGCATTAAGTCCCCAATGACAAGAACCCGCAGGTTTTTAAATTTATCAATGTTTATCATTCATCAGTCTGCCAGAAGATCAGAAAGCATCGCCTTAAGCTCATCATAGGAGCGGGTAATGGGTATATCAGGAAAATCTTGGGTAATGGATTCAGGTGGGTTAAAGAAAAAGCCCTGGTTTGCCGCCTGGATCATACCGGTATCATTGTAGGAATCTCCAAATGCAATGACATGATAGTTCAGGCCTTGAAGCGCTCTGACGGCCCGGGCTTTCTGATCATCAATTCTCAGATTGTATCCGGTAATCCGGTTTGTTTCGTCCACAGTCAGACTATGGCAAAGCAGCGCAGGAAAACCCAGTTTTGCCATGAGCGGTCCTGCAAACTCTTCAAAGGTATCGGACAGGATAATGATCTGGTTCCGCTCCCGGATCCAGTCCAGCATCTGCTTTGCACCGTCAAGGGGATCAAGGCCTGAAATGACATCCTGAATATCCTTCAGTGTCAGATTGTGCTTATCAAGTATGGACAGACGCTTGGTCATCAGCACATCATAATCGCTGATATCCCGGGTGGTTAGTTTAAGTTCCTCAATTCCGGTTTTTAGCGCCACATTGATCCAGATTTCAGGCAAAAAGACCCCTTCCAGATCTGCAACAAGTATTTTCATTCCTCTAACCTTTTTTGTTTTGTTTCGTCGATTGATTCAAAAACAGCCATGCACTCACTACTCAGCGTCATCATCCTCAATGCGGATAACAACGGGGTATCCGACTACGCAGTCGGTTTGGACAATCCGGGCAAGCGCCCCTTGAACCCGGCTTTCCCTGGCCAGGTGAGTCAGCATGACAATGGGCACCTGACCATTGGCATTGCGCCCTTTTTGATGGACAGATTTGATACTGATGTCATTTTCACCCAACATGCCTGAAATGTTAGACAAAACCCCCGGAGCATCCTGGGCCTCAAAGCGCAGATAATACCGGGTGGACAACTGGGACATCGGCAGAATGGGAATCTTTTGAATATTTTCCTTGGGATACCCTAAAGTAGGGACTCTGCACCGGGTACCGGCAATAATGTTTCTGGCAATATCGGCGATATCCGAAAGAACAGCAGACGCTGTGGGCATCATGCCCGCCCCATGCCCGTAAAGCATGGTTCGTCCTGTGGCATCTGCATCAATGGCAATGGCATTCATGGAATGATCCACATGAGATAAAGGATTGGAACTGTGAATCATGGTGGGATGCACCCGGGCTTCAACATGGTTTTCATGTTTTTTCCCGATGGCAAGCAATTTAATGGTATAGCCAAAGTCACCTGCAAACCTGATATCATCCGGGCCGATATTCCGGATGCCTTCCACATGGATATCATCCAGATTGATTTCCATACCATGGGCCAGGCCGCTTAGGATGGCAAGTTTATGGGCGGTATCATATCCATCCACATCCAGGGAGGGTTCAGCCTCTGCAAATCCCAGCTCCTGCGCCTTTTTTAAGGCATCTTCAAACTGGGAGCCATCCTGGGTCATCTTGCTTAAAATATAGTTGCAGGTACCGTTGAGGATGCCGCACATGGCTTGAATGTCGTTGGCGACCAAAGATTCCCTCAGGCTTTTTATGACAGGCATGCATCCCCCACAGGACGCCTCAAAGGCCAAGTCAACCTGATTTTTTTGGGCAATATCCACCAGTTCATTGCCAAAACCTGCCAAAAGTGCTTTGTTTGCAGTCACCGCATGCTTTTTGTTTTCAAGAATGTTGACAATGAGATCCTTTGCTACGGTTTGTCCACCAATAAGTTCGACAATAATATCGATGTCAGGATCATTGATAACCAATGCAGCATCGGTTGTGAGTTGAGTTCCCGCCAGATCAACACCCCGATCTGTTGTAATATCAAGATCTGCAATGGTTTTAAGATTCAGACAGACGCCGGTCCGGGATTCAAGCAGCTCTTTTTTCTCCTTGAGCAATTTTGCCACGCCTGCGCCGACTACCCCGAATCCAAGCAGGCCGATATGAATTGTTTTCATGAAGATATTGTCTCCCAAATAGTCCCGTGTTTAACAGTCATTCACTTCATACTTCATCCAGGTATCCCTTGTCAAAAAGCTTTTGACTTTTTACAGGCTTTGGGCGTATGATTGACGATTCTAAAGGGAGTAAAAGACTCCTTCAAAATACGATAGTGTGACCATAGGTGAAATAAGATGAATGACTCTCTGACATATGCGGATTCCGGCGTTGATATTGATAAAGCCACCCGGCTGGTGGACCGGATAAAAAATATTGCAAAATCCACCCCACGGTCTGGAGTTATGGGCGAAATTGGTGGTTTCGGCGGACTTTTTTCCTTGAATCTGGCCAATATCTCCAACCCGGTGCTCGTGAGTTCCACAGACGGCGTCGGCACCAAGCTGAAAATCGCATTCCAGATGGACAATCACGACACAATCGGCATAGACCTTGTGGCCATGTGTGTCAACGACATTATTGTCCAGGGGGCCAAGCCGTTATTTTTTCTGGATTATTTTGCCGTGGGTAAACTGGACAACAGCGTGGCGGAACAAGTGATTTCAGGGATTGCTGAAGGCTGCATTCAGGCCGGCTGCGCCCTGATCGGCGGTGAAACCGCTGAAATGCCCGGCATGTACCAGGAAGGCGAATATGACCTGTCAGGTTTTTCCGTTGGTATTGTGGACAACGACAAAATCATTGACGGTTCCTTCATTCGTCCAGGGCACAAACTGATCGGCATCGCCTCTTCGGGTCTCCACGCCAATGGTTTTTCTTTGGTGCGCAAGGTTTTTTTTGACAAATGCGGGTATACCATCAATACACGGCTGGCGGATTTGGACACGACCCTTGGAGAAGAACTTCTCAAGCCCACGATCATCTATGTCTCCACCATTTTAAATCTGTTGCGTGACCTGCCTGTTCACGGCCTTGTTCATGTCACAGGTGGCGGCATAGATGAAAATATCACACGGGTCATCCCCCAGGCATGTAAGGCGGTTATCCGCAAAGAATCATGGCAGATCCCCCCCATATTCAACCTCATCCAGCAGGAAGGCAATGTGCCGGAACATGAGATGCGCAGAACCTTTAACAACGGCATCGGCATGGTGGTGGTGGTCCCTGAAAAATCAGCCCAGGAAGTCATGGACAGATTAAGTGCCTTGGGAAAAAATGCTCATCTGATAGGTGAAATCCAGGAAAGGGAAAACAGCGAGAATCAGACCAGGTATGTCTGATTACCTTAGGCCCATGCTCACTCTCGGGATCGAATCCTCCTGCGACGAAACTGCGGCTGCCGTTGTGAAAGACGGTGTGCAAATTCGCTCTTCTGTTATCTCTTCCCAGGTATCCACCCATGCCATATACGGTGGGGTAGTGCCTGAACTTGCATCGCGCATGCACATTGAGGCCATAGACCTGGTGGTGGACCAGGCCCTGACCCAAGCCGGTGCCACCCTAGATGACATTGACGGCATTGCCGCCACCCAGGGCCCCGGACTGATCGGCGCACTTCTGGTGGGATTTACCTATGCAAAGGCCCTGGCCTGGGCACGAAATCTTCCTTTGGCCGGCGTTGACCATCTTGAAGCTCATATCTGCTCTTTAAAGCTTTTAGACCACCCTCCCCAATTCCCATTCATTTGCCTTGTGGTGTCAGGGGGGCACACCAATATTTATCATGTAAAAGAACCCCGCGCATTCAAGCTCATGGGTCAGACCCGGGATGATGCAGCAGGAGAAGCCTTTGACAAAGTCGCCAAAATGATGGGGTTAAACTATCCGGGTGGGCCTGCCATTGAAGCCCTGGCAAAAAAAGGAGATCCGGAAAAAATCAAATTTCCCAGAAGCATGCTTGGAAAAAATAATTTTGACTTCAGTTTCAGCGGACTTAAATCTGCAGTAGCCCGGCACCTGCATGAACACCCGGATATGGGAGAAGGCTGGTCTGCCCATGTAGCAGCCGGTTTCCAAATGGCCATCATTGATGTGCTGTCCACCAAACTGATTGCTGCAGCCAGGGATAGAAACTGTTCTGGCATCGGCATTGCAGGGGGAGTCTCCGCCAACCAAACATTTATTGGCATCCTTTCTAAAAGGGCTAACCAGCATAAAATCAACGTATTTTCACCGCCCTTGTCCCTGTGCGGGGATAATGCGGCCATGATTGCAGCCAGAGGCTGGGAAATGATCCAAGACAACCAGTTATGCGGTCTTGAAGATGATGTGTATTCCCGGGCAAAAACTGCAGCAGGTGCCGCCAACTGAAATTCATCCCACAAAAAAATAGCATCAAACAAGAAACCTTTCCTTTGCCGCGAGAATCCTTTTCACACAGGTCTGGCTTGATTCAAATAGCTGTGTGTCCTTGTCAAGATATCGCATCAAGGCGTTCCGGGCTTCGGCAATATTGGGGCCTGCGTGGCAGACAAGGGCTATGTCGATTTGTGCAGTCATGATCCTGTGAATACAGGTGTCCATCTCATCACTGATGGCCTTCATGTCAAGATCGTCGGTCATGACAAGGCCCTGGTACCCCATATCCACTCTTAACAGATCGTATGCAATGGTCTTTGACAGGCTGGCCTGCCAGTCCGGGTCGAGCTTGGGGTACAAAATATGGGACAGCATAATCCCTGAGACCTGTGCTTTTTTTGCGGCTTCAAAAGGGACCAGATCTGTCTGTTTTAAGTCGGACAATTCCGCATTCAATTCAGGCAGAAAAAAATGGGAATCTTTTACTGTTCTGCCAATACCGGGAAAATGTTTGGCCACAGCCATCACCCCTCTTTTTTGAAGGCCTTGTATTACAGCAGTGCCCAGTTGGGAGACACGGTCTGCATCCCCAGTAAATGCCCGGTCTTTCATGATGGAATCCACATCCGGCGGGACCACATCCATAACCGGAGCCATATTCATGTTAATGCCCATGTCAGACAGTTCCGATGCTGTAATCCGGGCAAATTCCCGTGCGTCCCCAAGGGTTTTCATATGGGGGTTGCCGGAAAATTCAGTGAAGGGTTTGCGCAGTCTTGCCACCTGCCCGCCTTCCTGGTCCACGGCAACAAACAGATCCGGCAAACCTTGATCCAGCGCATATTTTCGGGCATCCATACACAAACGGCGCAGCTGGTCTGCAGATTCAATATTGGGCCGGAACAGGATAATCCCCCCGGCCCTGTATGTCTTTATCAGATGTTTTAATTCGGCATTAAGGGAATGGCCGTCAAACCCGAGCATCACACGCTGGCCGGCCAGATCCGGTAGTGATTGAAAATCAAATTGAATCATAACAAATCCTTAGAGCCTGTTTGATAATTAGGGAATCGAAGCGAAATCTCATGAAAATGAGAACCAATTTTCACAAATTTTGTGTTAATAGCCGGACTATTGACATAAAA
>PDWI01001348.1_pt1 | contig 41556 bp, 39 predicted proteins | sample 1430891 | NCBI WGS metagenome assembly PDWI01 (sample SAMN01162508, study PRJNA174530) | Oral metagenome, whole genome shotgun sequencing project. | biome: Marine environment; feature: Marine mammal; material: Swab sample of the gingival sulcus; isolation source: swab sample of gingival sulcus... | reverse complement strand
TATTCTCCAGATGAATCATGCCTGCCATTTATGTCATCCATCCCCTTTCCAACAGTGTCAGTCCCAGGCTTATTGCCACCATAATGCCTAAAAACACAAGGTTTAATCCATTGGGGGCATAGCTGTCAAGGGATCGAAACTGTCCCTTAAAGCCCCGGCAGCGCATGGCCTTGTACACCCGTTTGGCCCGAAGGGATGCCCGCACAAAGAGCATGCCTGAAAGATAGGCGTATGTTTTATATGAATGAAGATTGGTGCCCGGTATAAATCCCCGGAACCTGGCCGCCCGCAGCAGCCGCTGATACTCGTCCTGAATCACGGCAATATAGCGGTAACTCATCAGCAAAAGAAACACCATCTTGTCCGGCACCTTGAGCCGATGCAGGGCCGCCCCAAGGGCTGAAACCGGTATGGTAACAATCAAGGCCGAAAAAATCAGCAGGATGGTACACGCCTTGAGAGAAATCCGACTGGCCAGCAAAATGCCGTCCATACTGATGTGAATCCACCCATATTGTACAATAATTTCTTTGGTAAAGGTCAGGGGAAGAAACACCCAGAGCATCACCAGGAACCAGGTGGCAGGCTTGAGCCGGGCCACCCCCTGTACCACACCAATACGCGCCATGGCACACAGTAAAATGCTGCCCACAAGGTAGCAGACAATGACGCCAATGTGTTCCGACACCGCAGCGGCAATGGAGATGCACACCGCCGACACAATCCGTATCCCAGGATCCAGGCGGTGTATCATGGAATCACCGGATTCAAGGCCGTGTTCACGCACGGAGGGTCCTTTTTTTATGTTGTTTTTTCAATGCCCTGCCGATCAGCGCAAGACTGAAAATAGCGCCAATCCCGATCATGAGCCGAATGGGATCTGCGTCAGTATCAAAATTTTCATGGCGATGGGCAATCTCCTCAGCCGGCGTTGCCGCACCGGTTTGAAGCTCTTGGGCCGCCACTGTCCACAGGCCTTTATGGCCTGGGCCTGCGTCCAACTCCAGATGCATGTCCCCTTGATATCCATCAGGCACTTTAAACTGACAACATCCGGTATCATCCGTTTGGCCTTGAAATATCATGGTATGGGTATCATCAAATGCTTTGAGCGCACAATGTTTAGCGACTTTTTTACCGCCAAATCCCCCCTTGGCGTGAACCATGCCGTTTTCAACCCAGGCAAACAGCCTTACCCGATGGGCCTGTGCCGGCCTTGGCATGACGGCGCATAAGACCATTGATACAACCAATACTACAATCATGGGAACCGCGGACATTGTTTTTTTCATGCCACCCCCGTTTTAGGTATAATTTCAGGGTAGACTTTAATTAGAAATGACACACAAAATCCCGTAATAATGCCTTCAATAAGCATCACAGGAATGTGGGCCGTCACAATGGTCATACTAGTTGTCAAAAACTGCGCATCGGTAAGCCATAAAGCGGTCCCCAGCATCACGCAGGACCCGCAAACCGCCAGCAGGCCCGCCAGAAAGCCAACGGCAAAATTCATGTTCCCGGATCGCCCCAGAAACGGCAGGCACAGGTAGTGAACCATCACCGCCGGCAGGGTCATGATCAAAGTGTTCACCCCCAAGGCGGTCAGCCCGCCGTATTGGAACAGCAGAGACTGGAGCACCAGGGCCGTTAAAATGGCTGGAAACGCGGCCCAGCCCAGGAGCAGGCCCACCACCCCGTTAAGGATCAGGTGTACACTCACCGGCCCAATATTCACATGGATAAAGGACGCCACAAAAAACGCCGACGAAAGAATGGCCGCATGGACCATTTTATCATGATCCAATTTTTTCAATCCCACAGCAGTGCAGCCCAGCGCAAGGACTGCACCACTGCCGAGAACAGGTCCGGAAAGCACGCCTTCAGATATATGCATCTTATTTTACAGCCTTGTTATTTTCCATCCAGTCCTCAAACTTCACCCAGATGACCGCCCCCAACTCAATATCTTTTTGTTCCCCGTTATGGGCCATTTTTTTATCGGAGGTATTCAGCGCCGCAAAGCCCCACCATCCAGACCGGGGAGCCGCGTATGTAAACACCCCATTGCCATCGGCTTTAATGGTTTGGGTAATCATGAGTTCATCCGGGACCGTGGCCTTACGGTCTTGATTATAGTATTCGACCTCCACCTCAGCATAGGGAACGGGTTTGCAACCCCAGTTCCTGATCCCATCCCGTATCGTCCCCAAAGGCCGCCACAACGGTTTTGGTGTAATGGATAATAAAACAGTCTTCGGCAGGTTCCCAATACGGCACCGGCGTCATCACAAAGGTATGGGCCCCCGGCCGTTTGACAGGATAGGCCGCTTTCCATGAGGGATGCCCCATCACCTTGGTAGGAGACAGCGTCCCTGTCAAATCCGTTTTTTCCCCGTCTCTTACCACAACAAACGAATCGGGTTGAACCAAGGTCATCCCCATGCCTTCAAAGGGATGGGAAAAAGAGAGCGCCAAAGCCACCTTTCGGGCATCGTCCGGGGCAACCATATTATCAGAAGGGATCACCATGCCAAAGTGAGCAGATGCCGATGCACAAAAAAAGAGGACCAAAAACACAGCAGTCAATGTAGATAATTTTTTCATTTTGTTTTCCTTAAGTTAGGGGTTACATTCAGCCATAAAAAAACCACGAAGTTAAAAACCAACCTTTCTAAACCTTCGTGGTCTTACTTGTTGTATTAACTTCGTAGCGTTTACTTAGGTACGTCGCCGACTTCTGCCAGCAAATTTTTGAACTAATTTACGCCCTGAAATAAGAATCGTCAACCTTTATTTTTTAACCCATTTGCCGGCAGGGTTTTGGATATACTGCCCGGCTTTGGCCCGCTTTGCCAGCGCTTTGGCCCGGCGCGCCTGAACCATTTCAATGGTGACGTCCTGTTGCTCGGCAATACGAAGATAGATGGTTTTACGGTCCTTGTTTTCTGCCGCCACCACATCGGCCCCGGATGAGTGATTGCTGACAAACCCCAAATACCCCTGGTTGGTTTCTCCAACAATCCCTTGGGCTTTAAGCGCGGCAATGGCGGGCAGCCGGTTTTTCATCCGCTCTTTTATTCCCCCTGCCCATGCGTGACCGGCAACCATCAGCATCACTGCCGCCAGGGCCAGGGCAATCGCTTTTTTATATTTCATTATTCCCCCTTTTCTGTTTCAAGTTGATCCTCTGCCGCATCAATATCACCGAAGAAATCATCCAATGCCCTGTCCACCTTAACATTTACGTCAATGGTAATGTGGATGGGTTTGATTTCAACAGGTTTAACCGCCACCTCATGGGAGGTGGTACAGCCGTTCAGCAGCAAACATGGCATCACCACGCCGAGCATAACGGCTCTCGCTAATCTATACATCATCAGTACTCCCCATTTTTATTCTAAAAAACGCTTTAGCTTTGTACCAAATTTCATCATCCGGTTAAAGGGGAATTTAAGGTTGACATCCAGCTTCACCCCCTGAAACCGAGAGCCGGGACTTGACGCATCCACCCGCATGAACGCATTCATTTCCTGTTTATATTCAAAGGGCAGAATCCTGCCAGGCTTGCCATCCAACTCCATTTTCACATCCAGGGTGTCTCCATGGGTATTCAATTGGAGCTTGGCCCATTTATACTCATAATCTTTTAATGCCGCTGCGGCCAGGTCCAGCTGGGAAAACTGAGGACTCCCCATGGGCACCCCTGAGAGCATCCGGTCCAGATCTTTAATAAACAACCGGCCACCATGACCCGGCGTCGAAAACAAAAATCCATTGTCAAAGGCGATTTCCCCCTTGCGATACACCACTGGGATTCGGCCGTTAAGGGTTCCGCTGCCCTGGGCGTCAAAGCGGCCCATCTGTTGCAGGAAGCGATCCAGTCTTAAGCGGTCGCAATAGAGGGTCAGCATCAGCGTATCCCCATGGCCGGGAATTCTAAGGGATTCCGTTGAGACCAACCCATCGCACCAATTAAAGCGCAAATTCTCCACATTCAAGAACCTGCCATCTTCCACACTGAACCTGAGCCCGATATTGTCAAAACTGAACTGGCCGCTTTGGGCATGTTTCACAAAAAGAGATTGACCCGGCAGGGACTCGGGCACCAACAGGTCATTGAACGCAATATCGCCAGAGAATCCTGAAGCACGAATATTGATATCCGGCAGATCAAGGCTGCCGCCATGGATACGGATTGCGCCATGGGTCTTGAATGCCGCAGCCGTCCATTTCATATGGGCCGAGCAAGAAAGATCCAGCTCTAGTTTGCCTGGCATCGTTATCGTGGGCATAACGCTGTTCATCTTTTCATCGGTCAACAGAAACGATGGGGTCTCAAGCACGGCTTCGGCCCAAGGTTGAAACTGGTTATCCACACCGGCATCTAATTTCAATCCAAGGGTAAGGTCGGGCACCAGGGGGCTGTGAATGGTTCCGGAAAGACCCAATGCATATGGGCCGATTTGCTTGATCTGCGCCGCCACCATGGCTTTAAACCGGCGATCGTAACTTAGGGACTTGATATTCAACCGACCGTTTCCGATACCGGCACGATACGGGTATGACCAGGGCAGTGAAAGCGCAATACCCGTTGCTGCAATATTATGATCTGCATCAACCCCATTGAGTGATGTAATATGGGTTGTCAACGCAACCAACGGATTGTACCCTTTATCCAGCCGAATCTGTCCGGAAATGCCCGCAGACGCGGCATTTAAAGTGACACGCCCACTTTTATTCTGCCCGTTTATCCCCTTGAGCCTGCCGGTACAATCGAGAATCAGCGCTCTTTTTTGATTGTCTTCACGAATCCTGGTGTGTAACGCCAGGGTCTGGCTGGATAACCGATTCCCATCTTTTGTCATGGAAATCGCCTTGGCAGCAAACGACACCTTGGCCGATGATACGGGAAACACGCCCGGCCCACTGCGATCTGCATCCAAGGACAGGGAAAGATCGTTGGCCCCGCCCCTTGCCCCCGGCATCTGAAGATCAAGGCGCTTACCTTTAAATGTCAGGTGACAGGTCTGTTTTTCTGTATTCCCGGCCACAGTGGCCAGCAGCCGGGGTTGGGAAAGCACAATTTTTTCCGGCAGCGCTGTGCCAAAGCCAGATATCCAGCTTGCACGATCCGGGAAAAAGGAAACATGGTCCTGGTCGCCATTGCTGATCGAGAGGCGAACGGCAAGCGAATTGACCCGTTCCCCATGGGCATCCACCTCAATTTCAAGGGGAATCGGGGAAACCGCCTTGTCAGAAAGACGCCCATACCCTTTTCCTGAAAACAATATGCCTTGATCCGTGTTCACCTGCCCATTAAATGCGTCCAATGAGAGTTTTGGCAGGTGTCCCATGCCCACAAGGCCACCCTTAAGCCCCAGATGCCAAGGGTCTTCGGGTCCATGTTTAACAATGTTAAGGTCCACAGGCCCTGAAATTGCCAACGTACTGAACATCTCTGGGAAAATTCCTGCCACACTGCCAGGATTAAAGTCTTTCACCTGTATCTCGACTTTCTCAAGGGCCGTTTTTAGATCATTGTTCAACACCTTGGCCACATTTAGGCCAACCCTTAAATTGAGGGTCTGGCCCAGAGGGGATGCGAAGATACGGATATCCCCCCTGCCCTTTTCTGGATCAAGGCAGACCATGACATCCGTTGGAATCCGTAAGATGTGTGACGTATTGCGGATCGTGATATGGGCATGTTTGACGCGAATCTGGCGTGGCACCAGATAAAAATAGGGCTTAAGGAGATCCATGGTCAGGGGGGGAGCGGCAGCCTCTTTTTCATCGGAAGTTTTACGGGTATCAGGAAATACCAAATGGTTAAACCGCACCTGAGGGCGATCATTGGCATGATCAACAGACACGGCCAAGGACAGCCCTGAAACAACAAGTTTTTCAACTTGAAACCCAAGATCCCCAGTCACTTGGTAATGCAATTCAATTAAATCGGCAGACAGATCCCGACCCAGACGCACATCCCTGATGAGGGTCCGCCCAAGGCCAATGGCGCCAATGGAAAACTCGGGTTGCAAAGCAGTGACCGCTTCTGGAAGGCGTGATTTGATTTGAGATTCAACAATCCAAGGCAGTGTCAAAAGAACGGCTTGGATGGCAATCACTAAAAAAAGAAAGGCAAGGACGAGGGATTTCACCAGGCCCTTAAATGGCATTTTTAATCTCCACCGTTAAGTAAAGATCTCCCCTGGGCTGGCCAGATACGATCCGCCCCATCCCTTTAAGCCGCAATCGGGTCCCCCGCTTCACCCCTGGGGGCACCACCACCCGGTACAGGGGACGGTGAAATCCCCAGGGAATGGTAATCCGCTTACGGGTACCGGTAATGGCCTCAAGGGAGGTCAGCTCAATGGTGCCATGGAGATCCGGCCCTGTGCCCCCGGCTGCCGGGGTAATGACCTGGAGTCTCGGGGTATTTTTTCGCTGGGTGAATTGATGAATTTTCTTTCGGGAGCCTGTGCTGGGTAACCGGTCATTGAAGTGAATCAATGCCACACCGGCAAGAAAGCCGCCCACATGGGCCCACCAGGCCACCCCGGAACTGGCCCCCTGGCCTGCGGCATTAAAAAACTGCATGAGAAACCAGATGCCCAAAAAAATAAAGGCCGGGATCTGGAAAAAAAGGGGAAAAATCAATATGGGCACCACGGTGAGAATCTTGGACCGGGGATAAAGTAGAAAATACGCCCCCATCACACCGGCAATGGCACCGCTTGCGCCAATGGTGGGGACCTGGGAATGAACATTCAACATGAAATGAAACACCGCTGACAACAGCCCGCTGACCAGATAAAACCCCAGGAACCGTAAGGGGCCAAGCCGGTCTTCTACGTTGTCCCCGAATATGTATAAAAACCACATATTCCCAATAAAATGCCAGAATCCACCGTGCAAAAACATATAACTCAACGGTGACAGCAGCTTATTGGCGCCGGTAAAATGTCGGGAGAGGCCTTCTATGGTATATTTTCCCGGCACAAAGCCATACACATAAAAGACCACCTCGTTGTTCAGTCCCACGGACAACTGCCATAAAAAAACCAGGGTGGTCACCCCCATGATGCCATAGGTCGCCACAGGGACGGTGTTTGAGATCTGGTTATCCCGAATCGGTATCATGGCAGGACCCTCAGTGTATAGTGTTTGGACAGATACGCTTTCAAGGCCTTGACCACGGCCATGACCCCATCTTCCGGCGTGTACCCATATCCACTAGGCGCATCAGAGCTTGCGCGCCGAAGGCCTTCCAGTAAAGGGCTGTCGGCATTGTCCAACCCGGTTCTGTATTTTATATAATCCATCAGACTAAAATACATATCGATCAGGCCCTTTTCATCCATTCGGCCCATGGCCATTTTCGTTTTAAGGGAAAGATCCTGCTCAATCCATGCCACGGCCTGATCCAAACTGTCGGCCACCCCCTGTTCATCCATGACCGGCACGTCAACTGCCGGTCCCATGGCGGCTTCTTTATCCAGGAACATCAAATACAGGGTGGACTCAATCACAGACTTAACGTCAAAATAGATGGCCGGATCCTGGCTGGCCCGGGGGCCTGCGACATTGAGCACGCCAATTTGATTTTCAAGTAAAAATGAATTGAGAATCAGGGCCGCCTCAAATATATCGTTGTTTAACAGGTCGATATGGCACACCGGTTTTCCTGAAACTTTTGAAAAGCTGAAGGTGAGTTTTGAACCACCGGTTAACGGACCGTGGGAAATGATGACGGTCCCCCCGGCATTCAAAATATTCTGGCGGGTCCGGCTGGGATAATCCATGGTAGGCATTTCCCTGAGCTGGTATTTTTGGGGCAGCGGGCCATCTTCGGTACGCCGGCCCTGTGTGATCCAGCCGCCGTGGGGAATGGAAAATTTTATGGCGGTATCCAGAGCGGCCCGATCGGCACCGGTTTGACCGCCTGAGATGATCTGTTCAAGGATAGACATGGACATACCCTATTCCCTGAATATTTCAGGCGGCCCCCAACTCTGCAAAAATTGCGCCCCCCATTGTTTATATCTGCATCATTGCTTTTTCGTATTTCAAATCCGGGCCGGTACCGAACATGACCTCTTCACTGAGATCACAGGTCAGCCAGACAGCATCACTTAACTCACTATCCAATTGCATGGGGCCCCATCCGGCACACCCTAGCATGATCATAAACGCCTCAGGGCCTTTGCCCTGGGCAATGGCCTCAAGGATATCCCGGGAATTACTCAGGGCCAGCCAATCTGTCACCCGAAGACTCTCCTTCCAGGAAAAAGGCGCACCATGCAGAACAAAAACACCTGACGGTTGAACAGGACCGCCCAGGTAGATATCCAGTTTGTCCACACTATCATTGCACTCAATACTCAGATCTTCAAACAACTCCCTGCCCGTCAACAGGGGATGCACTTTATTCACAATGAACCCTAAGGCACCGGTTTCATTGTGCTCGCACATACAGGTAAGGGTTTGGGCAAAATTTGGATCGGGCAAGCCAGGCACCGCCATGAGAAACTGCCCCTTCATATTTCGTGAGGCGCTGTAGCTCATCCCCTTTTCTCCACCTTTAAACTTGACATTCACACTCCTGTCCAACCATCTCTATAACCGCCACAGGCGGACCTGGTTTTTCACCTTGGTTCGCCCACAACAAATATCGAAAGAACCGAATAGGTTTGCATCGGACTTTCATATAACCGCCACGGGCGGAACTGGTTTTTCGCCTCGGTTCGCCCACAACAAATATCGAAAGAACCGAATGGGTTTGCATCGGACTTTCATATAAAAAACGGCCACGGACCGTCCTTAGTCTATCGAATCCCAGGCGTTGGCCCACAACAAAATTTGAAAGGTCTGAGTGGGCGACACAGACTTTCATATAAAAAATATTTAATTTTAAATATTTTCAATTGATTTGCAACCATTTTTTATAACCGCCACGGGCGGACCTGATTTTTCACCTTGGTTCGCCCACAACAAAGTTAGAAAGAACCGAATGGGTTTACATCGGACTTTCATATAGCGGCCACGGGCCGCCTCTGGTCTATCAAATCCCAGGCGTTGGCCCACAACAAAACAAAAAAGCAATTCAGTAAGTTACTGAAACTTTCATATAACCGCCACGGGCGGGCCTGGTTTTTCACCTCGGTTCGCCCACAACAAAAATTGAAAGATCTGAGTAACCTACACAGACTTTCTTATAGAAAACCGGCCATGGGTCGTTATTTAAAAAATCGACAGCTTGACCGCGTCGCTAATGTATGGACACAGATATGGTCATCAATCTTATTGCCTGCCGTACGCATCATCGACCCGGACAATATCATCCTCTCCCAGATAAGATCCATGCTGAACCTCGATCAGCTCCAGGGGAGTTTCTTCTTGATTTTCAAGTCGATGCAGGGTTTCCCGGGGAATATAAATGGACTGATCTTCGCGAAGTACAATCTGTTCTTCCCCCTTGGTAACAATGGCAGTCCCTGCCACCACAGTCCAATGTTCAGCCCTTTGGAAATGCTTTTGAAGAGAAAGCTTCCCCCCCGGTTTAACGGTAATCCGTTTCACCTGGTAACAGCGGGCCATGTCAATTGTCTCATAATTTCCCCAGGGTCGATAGACCTTGGCGTGGGTAATGGCCTCTGACCGGTTATTTGCTTTGAGCTGCGCCACGATCGTCTTTACATCCTGGACCTGATCACGGGGAGCCACCATTACCGCATCTTTAGTTTCCACGATCACAAACCGTTCCATTCCCACAGCCGCCACCAGCCGGTTTTCCGCATGAATGTAGCTATCCTTGACGTTATGAACCAATACATTCCCGGAGGTGACATTTTGATCGCCATTCTTCTTCCCGGCCTGCCACAGGGCATCAAAGGATCCCAGATCATTCCATCCGGCATCCAGTGGCAACATGACCCCCTTATCGGTTTTTTCCATGATGGCGTAATCAATGGAATTGCCCGCAATGGCCTGAAAACTTTCTTTGTGAATTCTAAAAAAATCCAGATCCTTTCGGCCCTTTTCAATGGCGGCCTTGCAATAATTCAGCATATCCGGCGCCCAGGACTCAAGTTCTGCTAGAATCACTGAGGTTTTAAACATAAACATGCCCGAATTCCAATAGTAGTCACCTGACTTCAAATAGCGTTCAGCCGTTTGATGATCAGGTTTTTCAACAAACCGGTCGATACTGAATGCCGTTATATTGTCAGTCACGGCATCCCCTTTGCGAATATATCCATATCCGGTTTCCGGTGATCCGGGCACGACCCCAAAGGTCACCAGATAGCCCTGTTCAGCCAGCGTTTTCCCCTGGGAAATAACATCGTGGAAACAGGCGATATCTTCAATGACATGATCTGCCGGCAGCACCAACATCACTGTGTCATCTTCACCGTCCATCACCCTGAGGGCAGCCAGCCCAATGGCCGGGGCGGTATTTCGGCCGCAGGGTTCCAGAATAATCTGAAACCCATGACATTGACTCACGCGAAGCTGCTCCGCCGTCATAAACCGGTGTTCCTCATTGCAGACCACCACGGGAGCACCCACAGCACCCAGGCCATCCAGGCGGGCCAAGGTGTTTTGAATCATGGTGTGTTCATTGTACATGGCAATTAACTGCTTGGGGTACAATGCTCTGGACATGGGCCAAAGACGTGTCCCCCATCCCCCGGCCAGAATAACAGGAATGATCATAACGCTCCTTCAAATCTGACAATTCAACTCATAATGTCATTGTTTTTGTGCCAGGTAAAAAATAATACTCAACCCTTTCTCAACAGGATATACTTCCAGGGTGTTCAGATGGAACCCGGTTGCTGAAAGCCAATCTTTGATCTGCTTGCGGGTAAATCCCAACCATGAACCGCCAATGATCTCTTTGATCTGTTCATGGGTGTGCCGCAAAAACTCTGCCAGAAGAAACCATCCCCCCGGCCGCAGTACCCGGTAAACCTCCTGGATCGCTTTACTCGGCTCGTAGATATGGTAAAGGACCATGCTCATCACCGCCGCATCGACCTCTCGGTCCCGCATGGGCAGATTTTCCAATTCTCCCAGCCTCAATTCCAAATCCGAGCGTTCAGGAAGTCTCAACTTTGCTTGTTCCAGCATTTCTGGAGAGGCATCCACACCAATAAGCGTTTGCAGGCCCAGATCCATAAACCCTGAAAGCATCTCTCCGGTACCGCATCCTAAATCTGCGACAACATAGTCGGTTCCACGTTCCTGATCATTGGCGCAAGTCGCCACCTGCGCCATAAGATGATTCTCAAACAACCGATTTAGATCAAAAGCCCCCAACACCTCTTGCTTCAACCGATCCCATTGAGGGGCCACGGTTTTGAAAAAGCGCTTGGCCCGTGTTTTTCTCAGGACCAGACACAAATCGGCCCGGTGCAGATCAGCCAAAAACAGTGGATCCTCGGCCACCCGGCGGCAGGCCAGCTCAATTATTGTCTGGGCATCATGATCCTGGGCCGCCGTGTAATACATATAACTGCCATCTTTTCTGGCAGTCAGTAATCCTGAATCAAGTAGTATCCTCAAGTGGCGGGACACACCAGACTGGATCATCTCCACCACAGAGACAATCTCATTGACGTTCAATTCATAACGTTCAAGAATATTCACTAATCGGAGCCGGGTGGGATCGGACAGGGCTTTAAACTGTTTGATAACATCCATGTAAACGCTGTTTTTAAATCCCGTCCCCAAACGGGTCGATCAGGATCTGATCCCCTTTATCTGTGGGGAACATAAATGTAGAATTGGAAAAATTCGTCAGTTTCATGGGGCCTTTTTGGATTTCATCAACCGGTTTGTATGTCTTGTCATCGGGCAATGGTAAACAACACATCACAGCAAGTTCCTCAGCATTTTTCTTTAAAACTTGCCGCCGTACTGATTTCAATAAATGACAGCCCATGGGCCGGGCCGAAACGGCCTGCCAAGACAATGATTAAATCCTCATCGTTAAAGTATTGCTCGTCAATGAGTCGGCAGATGGCCTCGCGCAAGGGGGCACTGGCAGACCCTTGCGCCATGGGAATATAGTCGGCAAACACCCCAAATGAAAGAGAGAGCTGGCGCATCACTTTTTTGTCATACACCTGGGCAAAAATGGGATTGTCACCCCGGTAGGCGGCCAAGGCCAGGATGGATTGTCCCGATACAGAGTCTGCCACAATCCCCTGGGTGTTAAGTCTCAACGCCGCTTTGACCCCGGCTTTGGCCAAATAGGCGGTCACCTTATCTTCCGTGCTGTAGGGCACATCAATAAAAGAGCTGCGTTTAGCCTCCACCTCCTGGGCAATCTTGGCCATGGTGCGAACCGCCACCTCCGGATAGTTGCCGTTGGCCGTTTCACCCGAGAGCATGAGGGCATCGGCATGGTCCAGGCAGGCATTGGCGACATCGGACACTTCCGCCCGAGTGGGCCGGGGAGACTCAATCATGGAGTGCAGCATCTGGGTGGCCACGATCACCGGTCGCCGCCGCTCAATACAAGATTGGACAATCTGTTTTTGAATCAACGGAATTTGCTCCGTAGGGATTTCCACAGCCAGATCCCCCCGGGCGATCATAATGCCGTAGGCATGGTCCAAGATCTCGTCAAGGTGCTCCACCCCTTGGGCATTTTCGATTTTCGCGATGATCTTGATTGGGGATTTTTTCTTGTCCAAAATGGCCTGAACCGCCAGGACATCTTCTTTATTTCTGACAAATGAATGGGCAATGAAATCCAGCCCCTGTTCTGCTGCGAACTCAATAAACCCTTTGTCTTTTTCACTGAGGGCGGGCAGCCGGACATGTACCGAAGGGATATTAATACTTTTGCGAGGATGGATAGTCCCATCGTTTTCCACATGGCAGATGAGATGGTCCGCTTCTTTTTTCATCACAGCCAGGGCGATATAGCCGTCGTCAATTAAAACGGATGAGCCCACTGGCACATCATTGACAAACTGGTCATAGGAAACGCAGATGACATCGCCTGAGGACATTTCTCCAGGCGCCCCTTTGATACGAATATAATCCCCGTGCGTTACCGAAAGGGGGGCATCCGCATTACAGGTTCTGATTTCAGGCCCTTTGGTGTCCAGCAAAATCCCTATTTTGGGGGATACCGCCCGTGTATTTTCAATGACTTCGAGGGCATCTTCATAGTTCATATGGGCGGTATTCAGCCGGACCACATTCGCGCCGGCGTCATAGAGCCTGCCGATAAATTCCTGAGAACAGTTCAGGTTGGATACGGTTACCACAATTTTGGTTTTGCGCATGGTGATGATGCGTCTCCTTTCCGGCACAAGACCATGATAAAATTTTCAATGCCGGTTTTTGTGTCAGCCCCGGATGATTTCACCCGATAGTCCAGGTCTGCCAAGGTTTTCAAGGCCTGGGTGAGTTCATCAAGGGAAAAATTTTCAGAATTCCGAAAATTTTGAAATACAGGATAAGGACTTTTAGGATTGGGGGCAAGCAAAAGATCGATCGCTGGACTTTTTTTAAATTTACTTTTTTGGGGTGACGCGTCACTATTGCCCGCCAGCACCATGGCATCGGCCTTGTCCACGGCAAGCATCTGCTGATCCCGGACCACAATCTTTTCAAGCAGGGTTTGCTTAAATCCGTTAAATGACATGTTCCGCAATGGCGGCATTTGGTTTGGGGTGCCATAGATCTCTGTGGTAAAACACTTAATGGCCAACAATTTTCTGACCAGATTTTCCAGCGTTTTTAAAATTTGAAGCGGATGAAATCCATTGTTGAATAAGGAAGATACCAGATTCAAGGCAAGGGTCGCGTCCCGTTGCATCACCGCATTGGTCAGGCTAAAAATGGGATCTTTTTTATCCCGGTGAACCACGGCCATAATATCCTGTACCGTGATCACCTGCCGGGTGCCGGTATAGGCCAGCAGCTTTTCAATATTTCCGGCAAACAATTCCGGATTGAACCCGGTCTGTTCCATTAATGCGTTAAATCCTGGGGTATCCAATGTCTTGCCCGTACCTGAAAGCATCTGCCGGGACAGATCCCTGAGGACCGCGCGCTGTTCATCCAGGTCGGCCTTTCTCTCTCCTTGGGCAACCGTACAATCAATAATGATGCCATGTTCATTCATCACGTTATACATTTTTTTTCGCCGATCAAGCGTCCCTGTCGTCATCACCAGGGTATGACTATCTGGAATTCCTTTGGCAATGAGATCGGCCAGCACATCCATATCCGCAGCGGAATAAGACCGTTCCCCTGCCCCACCCTTGGCAATGAACAAAGGGGCATCTTTGAGGGCGATCACCTTTTTAGACCCTATAAATGAAAACGTGGACACCTGTTCCACCACGTCACCCACAGGGGTCGTTTTCCCATCCAGGGTCTCCAAGGCAAAGACCTTTGACTGTCCCCGGAGCAATTCGCTGGTTAACGTGTCAAAGGCCTTTCGTACCAAAAAGGGATCTCCGCAAATGAGAAATGCCTTTGGTGCATCCTTTCCGGTAACGGCAGCCAGCTGACGTGCCAAGGTATTATGCTTGATCAGCCCCATACCCTTAGTTCTCTTTTTTCGACCTCAGCTTGATCAGCATCAACCCCAGTGCCAAAGAAGAGACCATCAGCCCAATCCCCTGGGACATAGAGATGAATTCAAAGAAAAAATCCCCCCTGAAATCTCCTCGAAAAAATTCCACCACAGCCCGGAACAGAGAATAGAGCATGACATAGCTGAGAAACACCATGCCCGTGAAGCGTTTTCGCTTTTGAATGGCCAAAAGAATAAAAAAAAGTACAAGATTGGTGCCCACCATATAGAGTTGAGTGGGATGAATGGCGGTGTACAATGGTGCCAGACTCTCGGGATGGGTAAATGTCACAGCAATGGGCAAATCACAGGTTTTGCCATAACAGCACCCGGCAAAAAGACAGCCAAACCGGCCCACCGCATGCCCCAGTGCCAGTCCCGGTGCCAGTACATCTGCGGTTTTCCAGACCTCAAGGCCCCGCATCCGGCAGAACGCCACCGCCACGACCACCGAGGCCAGAAAGCCGCCGAAAAACACCAGTCCACCATTCCAAATTTTAAAGATTTCAATGAAATTATGCTGGTAATCGTGCCAGTTGATGGCCACATAAAGCAGGCGGGCACCCACAATAGCAGATAACAGGATGGTAAAAAACAAATCCGAAACAGTATCATGGGAGATCCCGTAAAACCGAGCATTGCGTTTGGTAAACCATATGGCGGTCATAAATCCCAGGGCCAGGAACAGGCCATAGGTGTAGAGCTTTAAACTGCCGAGCTCAAAAAGGATGGGATACATATGCTCCTCTTACATATAACGGCCACGGGCCGTCCTGAGTCTTATCGATACCCAGGCACAGCCCACAACAAAGATAGAAAGTACCTATGCGGTTTGCAAAGGACTTTCTTATATAAGGACAATACAACCTCTTAGGTTCTTTCATGATGTGTTGTGGGCAGAACTCAATGAAAGCCATGGGTCTAAATCTCAGGGATTTTGTTCAACAGCACGTGATACATCAAAATCAGCATGCCGATACTGATGGCCGAATCTGCAATATTAAAAGCCGGCCAATGGCTGGTACCGATGTAGAAATCCAAAAAATCCAACACCTTGCCGATCCGAAACCTGTCGATAAGATTGCCCACTGCCCCGCCAAAAATCAGCGCCAGCCCATAGGATAGAACCACTTGGGTAGCGGCTGTCCGGCGATACAACCACAGCACAAATCCGGCAACAATGGAAGAAAGAAAAAGAAACACAAATTTTCTCACCCCATCGGACTGGGTGGCCAACAGCCCAAATGCCCCCCCTGGATTAAGTACGTGGTTAATATTGAAAAATCCCTCTATAACAGGAATATGCTCATAGAGGGGCAGGTATTTTGTAATCAGGTATTTTGTGGCCTGGTCAGCAAGGACAACCCCGCCGCTGACCAGTACCAGTCTTTTTACGGCCTTGGCAATCAACGCCTTATCCAAGAATGACCTTCAGGGCATCGGCGCAGCGCGGGCAGGCCGACGGATGATCCGTATCAGCACCAATACCGGTGTCATACCGCCAACAGCGCTCGCATTTCACCCCTTGGGCTTTGGCAACCTGGATGGCAAGGCCTTCAATCTCCTGGCTTTCATAGATATTGCCGTCCAGATGATCCACCTGCTCCGCCTGGGACACAATGAAAATATCATTCAAAGGCGTGGGCAGGTTCGCCACATAACGGGCCAGTTCACCATCGGGCAATTTGATCTTTACCCAGGCATCCAAAGGATGACCAATGAGCTTTTCAGCCCGGGCCGCCTCAAGGGCCTTGGTCACTTCACCGCGCAGGGCACGGATATGTTCCCATTTGGCTGCCAGATCTGGATCTTGCCAAGATTCGTTCACGGTTACCATATCTTCCATGTGAACACTTTCTTTTTTTTCACCGCCCTTCATTAAACCGGTGTCCATGTGGGTATAGATCTCTTCTGCAGTGAAGGGCAGGATGGGCGCCATGAGTTTGACCAGGGCATCCAGGGTCAGGGCCATGGTGGTCTGCGCGTCTTTACGGTCATCGGCATCGGCGGGTAAGGTATAGAGACGATCCTTAATGATATCCAGATAGAACGCAGAAAGATCTACCACACAAAATCGATACAGGGTGTGGTAAATCACATGGAATTCATATGCCTCATAAGCATCCAGGCATTTTTTTACCACATGGTGCAACCGGTGAAGGATGAACCGGTCCAGCTCCCCCATTTCTGATGCGGGGCGAGCATCGGCAGCGTTATAGCCGTTGAGATTCCCCAAAAGAAAACGGCAGGTATTCCGGATTCTGCGGTAGGCATCTGATAATTGTTTAATAATGTTATCGGAGATGCTGACATCCCCCCGGTAATCGGCAGAAGCGGCCCATAGACGAAGCACGTCCGCACCGTATTGTTTGATCACTTTATCCGGGGCCACCACATTCCCCACCGACTTGGACATTTTCAACCCCTTTTCATCCACGACAAATCCATGGGTGAGGACCGCTTTATATGGGGCCGTACCCATGCGGCCCACAGCGGTGAGCAGTGACGAGTGAAACCATCCCCGGTGCTGGTCAGATCCTTCCAGGTAAAGATCCGCCGGGCGAGACAGGCCGTCACGTTCGTCCAGGACAGCGGCATGGCTGACACCCGAGTCAAACCAAACGTCCAAAATATTTTGATCTTTAGAAAAATGGGTGCCACCGCACTGGCATGTTGCTCCCTCGGGCATCAAAAATTTTGCATCCTTTTCAAACCAGATGTCCGAAGAGTGCTCGGTGAATAAGGCATGGATTTTATCCACGGATTCCCGGGTCACATACACTTTCTTGCAATCATTGCAATGGAATACGGGAATAGGCACCCCCCAGGACCGCTGGCGGGACAGGCACCAGTCAGGCCGGTGTTCGATCATGGCGTAAATTCTCTCTCGTCCCCAGGATGGAATCCACTGCACATTATTGATCTCTTTCAAACTCTTTTCCCGCAGCGCCAGCTTGTCCATGGAGATGAACCACTGGGGAGTGGCCCGATAAATCACCGGTTTCTTGCACCGCCAGCAATGGGGATAGGAATGGTCCATATCTTTGCTTTTCAGCAGAGCGTTTTTGTCTTTCAAGGTGTTGCAGATCTCTGGATTGGCCTTAAAGATAAACTGGCCGGCAAAGGTCTCCACATCTTTGGAAAACACCCCGTTGTTTTCCACTGGGGAGTAGCAATCCAGCCCATACCGTTTGGCAACGATATGATCATCGGCACCATGGCCCGGCGCAGTATGGACGCACCCGGTCCCCGCATCCAAAGTCACATGCTCGCCCAGGATGATCAAAGACTCCCTGTCATAAAAGGGATGGGCGCACTTTTTATGTTCAAGGTCGGCCGAAGCAATATCCGCAATAATCTCCCAGCCGTCCATGCCAAATTCAGCCATAACTGTTTCCACCAACTCCTTGGCCACAATCAGGATCCCGTCGTCTTTGGTTTTGACGGCCGCATAGATGAATTCAGGGTGGAGGCAAACGGCCAAGTTCGCCGGCAGGGTCCAGGGCGTTGTTGTCCAGATCACCATGGACACTTGCAGGTCCCCGGCATTGGGAATCAGAGCCGAGAGATCATCTTTAACCGGAAATTTAACATAAATGGAGGGAGAGGTGTGATTGTGGTATTCAATCTCGGCCTCTGCCAGGGCGGTTTCACAATTGCAGCACCAATAGATGGGTTTTTTACCCAGGAACATATCCCCGGACAGGGCAAACTCACCGCACTCTTTGGCAATCCGGGCCTCGTAGGGATAATTCATGGTTAAATACGGTTCATCCCATTCACCGGCCACACCAAACCGCTTGAACTCTTCCCGTTGAATATCGATAAATTTTTTGGCATAGGTGCGGCATTCCTGACGGATCTGCACCGGCGTCATCTCCCTCTTTTTTTTGCCCAGTTTTTTATCCACATTGTGTTCAATGGGCAGCCCATGACAGTCCCAGCCCGGTACATAGGGGGCATTAAATCCGCTCATCTGTTTGGAACGGATGATCATATCTTTAAGGATCTTATTGACGGCATGGCCGATATGCAGATGGCCGTTGGCATAGGGCGGGCCGTCGTGGAGAATGAACTCCGGTTTGCCTTTGGACTGTGCCCTAAGTTTTTCATATATTTTTTTCTGCTCCCACGCCTTGATCATGTCAGGTTCACGCTGGGGCAGGTTCGCCTTCATGGCAAACTGAGTTGAGGGCAGGTTCAGGGTCTTTTTATAATCCATTATTCCTCCGGTAGTCGGATGGGTTGACATTCAATATTAGACTGCTTTTTCTAAATGAAACTGTTTGAAAAGTCAAGAATAATGGTAATTTCAAAACGATTAACGCATATTACATTACGCGATCTATCAGGGGAATTTAGGTATACCCGCATCCCTGAGCATTTTTTCAAGGGCCGTTCTGGATTTTGACGACGTGGTACCGGGCCTTTCTTTTTGAATATTTCTCACCAACTGCCTCAGTCGCTGCCGGTTAAGACCGGGACAGTCCGCCATCAATACTTCAATTTCATCGGGGCCACCTGCCACAAGCTGGGCAACCCGTTCAAGGACAGGATCAAGTGATGCCAACGCTGGAGCGGCAAGGCCGTCATCCACGCCGTCCACTGCCATACGCACCATTTCGGGATCCACATGCCTCATGAGCACCCCAATATACTGCCGATGCCGCCGTGCCGCCACCTTGGCGGTGATGGATTTGCCCTCAATCAGTGCGGCCTTTAACCTTTCAGGGATATCAAGGCGTTCAAGTTGATGGACAGGGAGATCGGCCAGGGTCAAACCCAACTGTTGAAGGGCTTCGGCCTCTTTTTTTTTCTTTGTTTTGCTCTTGTATTCAACACCTTCTTTCTGGGTGCTATCTTCCATGGGGCCGCCTTTGCGTATCATCGTTGTCATTTTTTCACTAAAGAAAGGAGGTATCGTTGGGCATGATCAACAGGGAGTGTGTAGCTGTGGATTGTAATGTTGAATCTGTCTTTTAGAGGCGCTGTAATTTCAGCCATTGCATGATCCCCTTTCATGGCAAAAATTTGCCCGCCGGGTTTTAACATGGGTTCAGCCAACCCCACAAAAATTTCAAGGTCGGCAAACCCTCTGGAAATCACCGCATCATACCCACCAGCATAGGCGGGATCATTTGCCAAGGCCTCTGCACGGGCATGGACAGCCACGATATCTTTAAGGTCCAACGTTCGAACCACATGGTTTAAAAAGCTTATCTTTTTGCGTACACTGTCCACCATGGTGACGGTCAGGCCGGGGACAAGGATTTTTAGTGGAACTGCGGGAAATCCACCACCAGTACCCATGTCCATGATCCGACACGGTGCAGGTGGAATGGCGTGTGCCGCATCCGATTCAGTCAATGCCATCAGAGGCCGGGCACAGAGGGTATCCAAAAAATGTTTTTCCGCCATGGCTGGGGCGTCTTTAATAGCGGTCAAATTTATTTTTTTATTCCAGAGATTCAATTCCCGGGCATGCCCAGCCATCAACTCAATCTGGGACCGTTCCAACGACAGCCCTGCTTGCACAGCCCCTTTTTCAAGGCAATCTGTAAACACGTTGAGATCAAAAGACATGACTATTTTTTTGTGATTCAGGCCCTCAGTGCTGTTACATTTTTATTGATCACGAATAATTAATCGCCATGGCTAAAATTTTCCAGAGAAACGAAGTACCGGCTCACTTCCCAGTTCCGCCTTTAGCTTTGAGATGTCGGTCACCGCATCCGCCCGGGACTGATAACTGCCGACCCGGACCACATACCATTGACGCCCACTTTTCCCCGTTCGTTCCAGAATTCGGGCTGAATACCCTTTCTTCTCAAGTTGACTTAACATCCCCAGTGCATTCGCCTTAACCACATAGGCACCGACCTGAAGTTCAAACGGCATCTGAACAGGTGCCTTTTCAGCCTTTTCAACTGGCACTGCGGCGTGTTTCGGCGTATGTTGACTTGTCTTAGCGACAGCTTTGGGCTCGTGATGCAAATCCACCAACCGCTGCTTGGCATAGCTACGATCAGAATCCAGCATGACGGCTTTTTCATAGGCCGCCGCAGCCTTGCTGTGCTGACCTGTTTTTACCAGCAGATCCCCTTTTAGGCAGAGGGCCAGATACTGATCAGGGTGTAATTCAAGGCTTTTTTCTACATCAGAGAGCCCCCGATCAAACTCGTCAAGTGCTGCCCAGCAAATGGCCCTGTTAAAATATGCCGAAGCATTATCCGGGCGCAACCCCAACTCTTTATCATAGAATGTAATGGATTTACGGTACTCCTTTTTATAATAGAGGGCCACCCCCATATTGGAGTATAAATTTTTAAGATCCGGTTTTAAATCAATGGCTTTTTGAAAATCCAGTATCGCCTCATCATAGCGGTTGATTGTCATATACCCCACACCTCTGTTCCGATACGCATCCGGACTCTCCGGCATGATCTCAATCAACTGGGAAAAGACAGCCACCGCATCCTGCGCGTTTCCCTGCTTGAGCAGTGAAACCCCCTGGTCAAACAATTCATCTTCCCTGGCGGCAAATGCCGGTGAAAAGCAAATTAAAGATGCCATACAAAACAATACGCTTAAAGATAAAATTTTCACTTCGCAGCCTCCCTGGATCGTCGAAACCTTTTTGGCAATCGTACCCATCACTGTGTTACTATAAAATCCAAACAGTTCCAAACCTAATTTTCATTTTTTGATATAACCATCAAAATTATTAAATAATGAGACGAAAAAAATTGATGAAGGGAAATTAAACAAGAATCTCACAAACATATTGACAAATCAACAAAAAAAATATATTTTTTCTCTTCTAAATTTTAGGCATTACTCTGCAACATCACCGACTCTACCGTAATAAAAGCTGAGTAAATACAAATAAGGCAATGGCTCTATTTTTTTGTTGTTGCAAAGGATTTTTTATTACTGAAGGATGAGAAAAAATGATTAAAGATCTTACACGGGTAAGAAATATCGGAATCAGTGCCCATATTGACTCCGGTAAAACCACACTGACGGAACGGATTCTGTTCTATACGGACAAGATTCACAAAATTAATGAAGTCAGGGGTAAAGACGGCGCAGGCGCCGTTATGGACTCCATGGAGCTGGAAAAAGAAAGGGGCATCACCATTGCCTCAGCCGCCACGCACTGCGAGTGGGACAACCATGCAATCAACATCATTGACACACCGGGCCACGTTGACTTCACCGTTGAAGTTGAACGATCCTTGCGTGTACTTGATGGTGCGGTACTCATCCTGTGTTCGGTATCCGGTGTCCAGTCCCAGTCCATTACCGTTGACCAGCAGATGAAGCGGTATGAGGTGCCCTGTATCGCTTTTGTGAATAAATGTGACCGTTCCGGTGCCAATCCCCATAAAGTTGCCGAACAGCTCAAAGACAAACTGGGTCACAACTCAGTGATGATGCAGCTGCCCATCGGCCTGGAAGACCGTCACGAAGGGATCGTGGATCTGGTTACCATGAAGGCCTATTATTTTGAAGGCGACAACGGGCAGAACATGGTCGAAAAAGAGATCCCTGCCGACATGGTGGATGAGGCTGAAGCGGCCCGCGAAGAGATGGTTGATGCCGTGTCCTTGTTTTCTGAAGAACTGACCGACGCCATCCTTGAAGAATCTGAAATCACCGAAGAGATGATTCGGACAGCGGTTAGAACCGGCACCATCGCCCGTCAGATGACCCCGGTATTCATGGGATCTGCCTACAAAAACAAAGCCGTTCAGCCCCTGCTCAACGCAGTGGTGGATTATCTGCCCTCCCCATTGGACATCACCAATGAAGGCATTGACCTGGACAACAACGAAGAAACGGTTACCCTGGCATCCGACCATACCAAATCCACCGTTGCCCTGGCCTTCAAGCTTGAAGACGGGCAATACGGTCAGCTCACCTACATCCGTGTGTATCAGGGCTGCATCAACAAAGGCGACACCCTGATCAACACCCGAGATGGGAAAAAATACAAAATCGGCCGCTTGATTCGCATGCACGCCAACCAGATGGAAGATGTGGATGCCATTCCTGCCGGGCATATCGGTGCCATGTTCGGCATTGACTGCGCCTCGGGCGACACCTTCTGCTCCACGGACATTAATTACGCCATGATCGCCATGAACGTTATGGAGCCTGTTATTTCCCTGTCCATCACCCCCAAGGATAACAAGGCCCAGATCAATATGTCCAAGGCCTTGAACCGGTTCACCAAAGAAGATCCCACCTTCAAAACCTATGTGGACCATGAAACCGGAGACACCATTATCCAGGGCATGGGTGAACTTCACCTCGAAGTTTACGTTGAACGGATGAAGCGTGAATACAAAGCCGAAGTTGAAACCGGCAAACCCCGTGTGGCTTACCGGGAGACCATCACCAAAAAAGCCCCCTTCAACTATACCCACAAAAAACAGACCGGCGGTTCGGGTCAGTTTGGTCGTGTTATGGGATTCATGGAGCCCACTGAAGAAGAATTTGAGTTTGTCAACAAGGTGACTGGCGGCAGAATTCCCACCCAGTTTATCTCTTCCTGTGAAAAAGGGTTTGAAAATTCCATGGAAAAGGGACCCAACCTGGAATTTCCGATTACAGGTATTAAAATTACCCTTGAAGATGGTGCCTTCCATGCGGTAGACTCTTCTGAAATGGCCTTCCAGGCAGCCGCCAGGGGCGGTTTCCTTGAAGCGTACAGCAAGGCCAAACCCGTTATCATGGAACCGATCATGAAGGTTGTCATTGAAACCCCCAACGAGTTCCAGGGTGCCTGCATGGGCCTAATCAACCAGCGCCGCGGCATTATCCAGGGTTCCCAGGAAGAAGGCACCATGTCTGTTATTGAATCCCAGGTCCCCCTGTCTGAAATGTTCGGTTTTTCAACCGTTTTGAGATCCGGGACCCAGGGCAAGGCCCAGTTCACCATGGAATTTTCTTCCTACAAACAGGTTCCCCAGTCTGTGGCAGAAGAAATTGCCAAACAGAAAATGGAAGAAAAAGCAGGCAAAAATAAATAATGTCCTTTTAGATTAAGAGAGGAACTATGCTTAAAAAAGATTTAATTCTAAGAAGCCCGGCTGAAAAAGCCATGGGTGTTGAAAATATTATAGACGGTCGATTTGGTGCTGTATTATCACGGGCCGGTGTCGGCAAAACCGGTTTTTTGGTACAGATTGCCCTAACCCGGCTACTGTCCGATGAAAAAATTCTTCATATCAGCCTTGATGATGCCATGGAAAAAATCAATCTAAGATATGATGAAGCATTCAGTAATCTCGTGGACAGCATTGGTTATGTGGATCCCCAGAAAGCAGAGCATCTCTGGGAAGAAATCAAACATAACAAAGTCGGGATCGCCTACACTGAGGCCACTTTTGAAGTTGAAAAAATCCGGGAATACCTCAAGAGCTTTAAAACCGCTGACCTGGACCTGCCCACCATTCTGGTGATAGACGGTCTGAATTTTGATACAGAAATGAACGCGGTACTTAACGATCTAAAATCACTGAACACCGAGTTTTCCATTTCCATCTGGCTCTCCATGAAAAGCCACCGTGAAGAACCGCTAAACAGTGACGGTTACCCCGTTCAGCTGGCAGCCCATGAGCAGTGGATTAATAAAGCCATATTTTTAAATCCTGTGGAAAATAAAATTGAAGCCATCGTCCTAAAAGACGGGGACCGTGTCCATCAGAAATTCATTCTGGACCCGGCAACCATGATGCCTGTGAAAGATTAATCCTTCCTCTGGAACATACAAATATAGGGGCCGTCAGAGTTTTTCACAGACTTTGACGGCCTTTTTTATACTTCAATCACCGTCATCAGCACACGCTTTCTGGAAGATTATTTCATATTTTTTTGTTTTTTTGATATATTGTCTATTCGAATGGAAAAGAACCCCCATTGATCAACAAGGAGTCTCAAAAGCATGGGAAATCGTTTTGGCGGAAAACTTCAGGGGATCAGTCTTGAAGCTTTTTTGCAAATGGCCAAAATGGAAAGCATCACCTGCACGCTGTTCATACAGATAGAGTATGAACAAGGCTGTCTTTATCTGTTAGACGGTGAGCTCATTTCTGCCGAAACCGATGATCTAATAGACGTTGACGCAGCCCATCGCATCCTCAGTTGGGAAAACCCAATCATCGAAATTAAAAATTCCTGCACAAAAACAGAAAACACCATCAATCAATCGCTGATGAACCTTCTGATGCAAGTGGCCCAGCTCAAGGATGAAGGTAAGCTCAAGCCAAGAACCAAACCAAAACATAAAACGCCGCCTGTCCCGGAATCGAATGACCAACGCGCCACCCTGGGCCCAGACGAATCTGCTGCTGCCCCAAACGCTCACGCTTCAAAAAAAGATATTACATCCCAATCGCCTGCCCCACCCATTAGAACACCTCGAAAACGCAATCGCATCATCCTGGGCCTGGTGGTTTTGCTGATGGCCGGTGCCGGGATTGGCACCTACCTGATATCGAACCCAAACACCAACACTGCATATCAAACCCTTTTATCCACGTTATCCGACGCCCAGACACCGGAACAAAAAATTGACCTGCTCAACGCATTTCTGAAAACGTCAAAAGCCAGCCCCCATGCCGACAAAGCACGTCAACAACGAGACGCACTCAAAAAAGAGATCATATCCCGGGACTACAAACATTTAATAATAATCGCCGAGCGACACATCAAAAACCGCAACTTTGAGGCCGCCATTGCGGCATATGACGACTTTCAAAAAACAAATCCCGGCAATGAATACAGCCAAACCATTGCCGCCAAAACAAAAGAGTTGGCAGATCAAAGTGAATCCCGTGATTTTGAAGCCATGGGCCAACGCACCTCAACCCAGGGCCCGGAACGTATTGAACACTACGTGGCATTTTTAAAAAAACACCCCGACACCAAACACCGCAAAGAATTGTCCGGCCTGATTTCAAAACTGGAAGAGTCCTACTACCGATACCTTGAAGGAGCGCTTTTAGCCATGAAAGAATCCGGCAACTGGCAGGACGCCCTCACGCTGTGCCATACCTTTCTCGAGGCTTATCCAGACTCAGCGCATGGGGACGTGATAAAACAATTCCAGGCGGTATGTGAAGAAAAAATCCGTGGCGACAAAGCGTTTAACACGCTGGTTCAAAAGGCAAAGCAGTATGGCACAGATTGGGCATCTGCCCGAGCGGTCTTCTCAGACTTTTTGAAAAACAACCCCCGTACACCAGCAGCCGCAGAGATTAAATCGAAAATAAACCAGTTAACGGAACGAATGGATCAGGATCGACGGTCTGCCGCCCGTGAACGCATCACAACCCATTTATCGGCATCGCCTTCCCGATTTACCATTGCCGAAAATGGAGAAACGGTTCAAGACAAAACAACCGGATTAACCTGGGCGATTCTCGATTCCCGGATCGATCTAAATCGATGTCTGACCTACAAAGACGCACAAACCTATGTAAACGGCCTGACCACCGGCGGCCACAAAGACTGGCGACTGCCATCTCCCAAAGAACTGCTGCGACTCTATGCAAAAAAATCTTTGTTTCCCCAGGTGTCAGACCAATGGTATTGGACCGCCAAAGCAACCAAAAGCTACGCTGAAAAATGGGATCTTGATGTTGTGGTGGTCATACCCGCTTCGCCCAAAGGCCCTGCAAAGCTTGAAAAAAAAGCCTGGGAATGCGGTACCGTCAGAGCGGTTCGCGGCCGGAAGAAATAATCCCTTGCCAAAACATCACACCCATTGTCGGATAAATCCTTCAATGGCCTGAAATATCCGTTGACTTCCATCCCCCAGCAGTATCCCGTGGCGCGGATAATCAAACAGAAAATATTCCTTTACCTCTGATCCAATTTTGTTGAACAACCGTATGGTTCCCTTGGGGTTCACCACAGGATCTGTTCGCGACTGAACCACCAACACGGGTTTTTCCAGGGCCTTTAGTTTGGATGATACCTGGTCCATGAGCTTTTCCAACTGACGGATGCCGGAGATGGGATTCCGGACATAGTTGATATGGGGATTTTCTGGATGATTGTCAATAAACTCCTTGGCACCGCCATCCAGCCGCAGCATTTTCACCATATTGTTCCAGGTATCAACAGTCGGTATCAACCAGGTGCCAAGGTCTTTGAGCTGCATTGGGGGTGCAACAGCAAAGACCGCCCGGTAATCATCTACCCGCCCAGCCAGTTCCAGGGCCAGCCCCGCACCGGTCGAAAATCCGCCAATAATGATGTCCTGGCAGGAATGTCTAAGCATCACATAGGCCTCCTCTGCGGATTCCAACCAATCTTCATAGGTTGTGCCAGCCAGATCTTCGGGGGCGGTGCCATGGCCGGCCAGTCTGGGGGCATAAACGGTAAACCCTCTCTGATATAGGTAATCTGCAAAATTTTTCATCTCCCGGGGAGCGGCCATGTAGCCATGAATGAGGAGAACACCAGGTCCATTATCTTCGCCCTTCAGGAAAATGGGACGCCCCACCCGCTTGCTTTTTGTCTCCCCCTCAATGAAAAACGCATTATACGCCCGGGAATAGTCCACGTTCATCTTTTCCACCAGCCTGGAGCGGACCCGTGCCATGATTTTGATTTTAGGCGTCTGGGCAATCTTCTTCAGGCAATTTTCAGCCGCCGTCAACGGCTCCATCTCATTGGCCATAACAAGTATTGGATTTTCCATACGAATTGAATGAAACGGCACGTTGGTATAGAACCGAGCCTGGTCTCGAATCATCCTTGTGTCTTCGATCTTGATCACTCCGGTTTTTTCAGCCAGTTTAATGAACCTGCCGATGCGGTCATAGCGATCATTGGTGAGCAGCGGGATAAGGTTATATCTAAAGCAGTTATACACATGACAAAGCCGGTTCAACATCAGGCAGGTAATGGCGTAGTACACCTTTGCACGGAACTCGTAGATGTCGATGCCCTTTTTTTTGTAAGGAAAATGCTTGAGAATAGACGCCATGACATGATCGTAATTGACAGTGGTCATCGAATAAACCGAGGTCATATATCGTTCCATGATTCGGCCGGCAATCTCCCGGCATATCGCTTTGGAATAGATATCGTGCTCAAACCGCACCCGGCGTTTCATGGTGAGCATGCTCTCGATATACGGATCATTCAAATACGGATGGATATCGATGGGTTCCCCGAACCGAATGGTGATATCTACACCGGCCAGCATCATCCCTCCCTCGGTGAGCAATTCATCTTTCAACCGATCGGAAGGCGCCTTGACCAACCGATCAAGCATGGCCGCCAGAAGATTTTCTCTGGGGTTTGCCGGATAATAGGTGATATTCACCGGCACCACATAGGTTCCGATGGAAAACACCTTTTCCATATGGCTTTCATTGAGCCCAAAGGATCCGGCAAGCCGTTCATATTCCGGAGTATTCATTTTTGACAGCCGCCTGAGCCGTTCCCTGAAAAATGCACACCTGAGTGCCTGGAAGGCTGCGCCCGTATGGGGCCGTTTGGCCCCGCTGTCATTCTCCAAGGCCAGTTCGCCGTCTTTCACCAATTTTTTATTTTTCACCATCATGCCTTCAGGGAAAATGATCCAATCCAATTCCCCAGACAGCAGGCTGGTTAAAATTTTTTCATCCCTCAAGGGGTCATGGGTGGAAACGCCACCCAAGGCATCCATCAAACCTTTAAGCACAGGGATCTCAAACAACTCCGCTGCCGCCAGGGAACTCAGCTTTTTACGGGTCAGGGCATAGATATGGTAGGGTAAAAACACAGTCTCAATCCGGGTAAAATGATTGGCGCAAAAAATGATAGCCCCTTTAGGAATATTTTCTTCACCCTCAATACGGATCGATGCCCGGGACAATCCCGATAATGTTTTCAGCGTATACCCGGACAGTTCAAAGATAAATGGATTCACTCCCCCTCCTTAGCACACCGAAGCTATTGATTATTCATCGGCCTCTGGTATAAGATATCAGATCGGAATGTAATACATCAATGAATGAATATCATACCCAACGAGCTGGATTTAAACAAATAATTATTGGAATATAATGGAGGATATTATTTGTACTCAAAAATGGAGGTGATGTTCGACCGGGAAAAATGCAGCCTGTACAAACGCTGCCTGGTTACCTGCACCACCCGGGCCATGGGACTTTTCAGTCAAACAGGGGAACAATGGCTTGATGGATGAACCAATTGTTGCCGTTGCCCTTAGCGGAGGAATTGATTCCCTGGTAACAGGCTTTCTGATCAAACGCAATTATAAAAAGGCCTTTGGCATTCATTTTACCACGGGTTACGAACGTGCCACCGTAGACACCCGACATCTTGAGTCTCAGCTGGGGTTCAAGATCCACACCGTTGACCTGCACGACGCCTTTGAAGAATCGGTGGTGGCGTACTTTGTTTCCACCTATATGGCCGGTAAGACCCCAAATCCCTGCCTGGCCTGCAACTGGAAGATCAAGTTTGGTGTTCTCATGTCTCGCGCCAGAGCATTGGGTGCCACCGCTCTGGCCACAGGGCATTATGCAAGGGTAGTGAACCCGCTTTCCTGCCCGGATCGCGACATTCCAGCCCCCTGGCTTGAAAAAGGAAAAGACGCTGGAAAGGACCAGTCCTATTTTCTGGCCCTGCTCTCTTCCAGCCAGCTGGATCGGCTCATATTCCCCTTAGGCGGCCTGGAAAAGTCCGAGGTCCGTCAAATTGCTGCGGATCACCACCTTGTGCCGTCAATCCCTTCTGAAAGTCAAGACATCTGCTTCATCAAAAAAAAGCGGTTTTCAGACTTTATTTTGGATAAAACCGGTATCCCGTCGCGCCCTGGAAAAGTGATAGACATCACCGGAAAAGAGGTGGGCAGACACAATGGGCTGCACACCTTTACCATTGGTCAGCGCCGGGGCATAAACATTCCGGCCCATGCCCCCTATTATGTCCGCCGTATTCATATGGCCGACAACACATTGGAGGTCTGTTTTAAACAGGACCTGGCACAGGACCGAATGACCGTGGGCAATATTATCTGGAACTATCCCGCGGACAAAGAGATTCCAAACATGGTCACCAAGATCAGGTATGCCCACAAGGGGGCGCCTTCAACACTGATCCGCCAAGGAGACCATGGAGAAGTAATTTTCAACACCCCCCAACATGCCGTCACTCCGGGTCAAGCCGCTGTCTTTTATAGCAAGAACAGAGTATTGGGTGCAGGCATCATTCAATAAAAGGAGAGTAAAAATGCCAAAAGCATGTGATTTAAAAAAAGGCCACGTGGTGGAGATTAACAATGAGGCCTATCTGGTAAAGCATATTGATGTAAGGACCCCATCTGCACGGGGGGCGGTGACCCTCTATAAGGTGCGATTCAATAATATCAAGACCAAGCAGAAATACGAGGAAAGCTATAAGGGCAATGATCTACTTGAAGAGGTGGACCTTCAACGAAAGCCTGTGCAATATCTTTATCCGGATGGAGATTTCCATGTCTTTATGGACAGCGTGGAGTATGGCCAGTACATGGTGCCCGAAGATGCCATTGAAGAGGAGTTGGTCTGGCTGACTGACGGTATGGAGGACCTTATCGGCCTGATCATTGAAGAAAATATGGTGGCCATTGAAATTCCTGCGTCCCTGGTTTTTGAAATTACAGAAACGGCTCCGGCAGTCAAGGGGGCCAGTGCCACGGCCAGGACCAAGCCCGCCATATTGTCAAATGGGGTGGAAATCCAAGTGCCTGAATATCTGGAGACCGGCGAAATGGTGAAAGTGAATACGGAAACGCGTAAATATATGTCCCGGGCCTGATTTAAAACGAAATCTGCCAATGATGCGAAAGCATGTGCACACAGGTTGAGATGGTATCATTTACCCATCCAACTCTTTCGAGATTCTTTGGCAGATCACAACGTCGTGGTGCAAAGGGCTGTGATTATCGGCCCTAAGCGCCGAGATAGGCTTTTTTCACCTCGGGATCGGAAATTAGGGTTTGTCCCGTGCCTTCCAGCACAATTTCACCGACCTCAAGCACATAGGCATAGTCTGATATATTTAAGGCGGCAAATGCGTTTTGTTCCACCAGCAGTACGGATTTGCCTTCCTTATTAACCTGACGGATGATGTCAAATACCTCTTGGATCAGTTTGGGCGCAAGGCCCAGGGAGGGTTCGTCCAGAAGGATGATTTCAGGGGCGCTCATGAGGGCCCGGCCCACAGCCAGCATCTGCTGTTCGCCGCCGGACAGGGTGCCGCCCTTCTGGACAATTCGTTCTCTGAGCCGGGGAAACAGATCAATGACCATTTCGATATCCCGGGCGATACCCGCCGTATCGGATCGGCTATACGCCCCTAACATCAAGTTTTCACGCACCGACAGGTGGGGAAAAATCCGTCGGCCTTCCGGGGCCATGACAATCTTGTGGGCCACCACCTTTTCAGGGGGAAAGCCTGTGATATCGTTGTCATTGTAGGTAATTTTGCCCTGGCTGGTTTTCACCAGACCGGCAATGGACCGCAACAGGCTGGATTTCCCGGCACCATTGGCGCCGATCAGGGTGACGATCTGACCTTCGGGAATTGAAATCGTCAAGCCTTTAAGGGCATGGATGCCCCCGTAATGGACATGGATATCTTCTACCTTCAGCATTAGGCAATCTCCTCTCCAAGATAAGCTTCAATAACCTTGGGGTTGGACTGTATCTCCTCCGGTGTCCCTTCGGCAATGGTCACCCCATAATCAATGACCCATATTTTTTCACAGATCTCCATGACCAACTTCATGTCATGCTCAATGAGCAGGACGGTAAGGTCGAAGGTATCCCGGATTCTGCGAATAAACTGGACCAACTCCCGGGTTTCGTTGGGATTCATGCCGGCTGCAGGTTCGTCCAGGAGCAGGAAACTGGGTTCCGTTGCCAGGGCCCGGGCGATTTCCAGGCGGCGCTGGGCCCCATAAGGCAGGGATACGGCATTTTCATGGGCGTGTTCTTTCAAGCCAACAGTATCCAGCAATTCCAGGGCGCGGGCCTTGGTGGTGTTCTCTTCTCTGAAGTAGGCCGGCAGGCTCAATACGGAATGGAGCCAGCTGGTTTTCTGGCGGATAAAAGCGCCCAGCATCACATTTTCTAATACTGTGGCATTCTTAAACAGCCGGATGTTCTGAAAGGTTCGGGAAATACCGGCCTGACAGACCTTGTGCGGCGAAATGCCCAGGGTACTTTTACCGTTGAGCAGGACCCGGCCCTCTGTGGGCTGGTAAAAACCTGTGATCATATTAAAGCAGGTGGTTTTACCGGCACCGTTGGGACCGATGAGCCCGGTAATGCTGCCTTTTTCAATGGCGGCGTTGAAGTCATCCACAGCGGTGAGGCCACCGAATCGAATCGTTAGATGTTCCGTTTGAAGGGCGTATTCTTTACCCATTAGCGCACCTCCTTATTGTGCGTGGTGCCTTTTTTGAACAGGCCCAGGAACCAGGCCCAGGAAAATTCTCTCATACCCATCACCCCTTCTTGTTTAAACAGGATGATAAAGACCAGGGCCAGGGAAAACACCAGCATTCTCATCCCCGGAATACCAGAAATTTCAAACCCGCCCAGGGACATGGGGTTTTCAACGAACCGCAGCCATTCCAACAGCGCCGTAATACCGATGCCGCCAATGATGGAGCCGGTGATGGAGCCTAAGCCCCCGGCAACAACAATCATCAGAATGTTAAATGTCAAGATGAACAAAAACATTTTGGGGTCAATGGTGGTGAGCAGACTTGCCAGAAGCCCACCGCCAATCCCTGCAAAAAATGAGCCCATGGTAAAGGAGAGCATTTTGTGCTTGAACACGTTGATGCCCATGGATTGGGCTGCGGTTTCGTCGTCTCGAATGGCTTTGAGGGTATTGCCAAAGTTGGAATTCACCACCCGGGTAATGAAATAAATGGTGAGCAACAGCCAGCCGTAGTTCCACCAGAGGGTGGCATAGTCTGGGATTCCTTTAAATCCCAAGGCGCCGTTGGTGACCCTGGGAATATTGGTGGCCACAATACGGATAATCTCCGCAAATCCCAGGGTGGCGATTCCCAGATAATCACCGCCCAGTCGCAGGATGGGAAATCCTATGATAATCCCGGCAATGGCGGCCATGACCCCGCCTAAAAATACAGCAACAAAAAAGGGGGCCTGGCTGTTTTGAATGATGGGGTATGCCTCTTCAATTAAGAACAGCATCTCTTTTTGACTCACCGGCATAATAAGGATGGAGCAGGTATACGCCCCAATCGCCATAAAGCCGGCATGGCCCAGAGAAAACATCCCGGTGAACCCGTAGATCAGGTTAAGACTTAAAGCCAGAATGGTGTTCACCGCAATGAGGTTGAGGATCTGAATCTGGTATCCGTTGGCAAATTTTTCAGCCAAAAACAAACATACGACCAGGAGCACAAGGCTAAAACATGTAAGCATGTGCCGGGTCACGGCTGAAGGCTGTGTGGTATTCATATCTTATCCTCCAGTTTTTCACCCAGAAGTCCGGTGGGTTTGACAAGCAGAATCAGGATCAGCAAAACAAAGGCAAATGCGTCCCTGTATCCAGCCAGATCGGGGAAAAAAGCCACAATCATGATCTCCATGAATCCCAGCATGGTGCCGCCAATCACTGCCCCCTGGATAGATCCGATACCGCCGATCACTGCCGCAATAAAGGCCTTGAATCCGGGGATCACCCCCATAATGGGTTGAATCTGAGGATACCGCAAAGACCACATGATCCCCGAGGCGGCGGCCAGGGCGGAACCAATACCAAAGGTTAATGCAATCACGCGGTTAACCCGCACGCCCATAAGCCGGCTGGTTTCAATGTCCTTGGAAATGGCGCGCATGCCCAGCCCTGCTTTGGTGCGATACACAATGTACAGCAATGCCAGCATGAGCAGGATAGACATGGTGGGCACCACAATGGTTAAGGGCAGGATACGCACCTTCCCCCAAATAATCACATTTTCCAACCATTCAGGCCGGTATACCTCCCGGGGGATGGCACCGAACACCACAATGGCAAAATTTTGCAGAAAAAAGGACACGCCAATGGCTGAAATTAGAGCAGAAATTCGGGGCGCGTCCCGCAGGGGCTTGTAGGCGACCTGGTCGACACCAATGCCAACAAAACTGGTCAAGGCGATGGCACAGATCAGCGCAATGGTCCAAGGCAGATGAAACAGGGTGGTGCCCCAGAATACAAAATAAGCCGCCAGCATGAAAATTTCACCATGGGCAAAGTTGATCAGTCGCAAAATCCCGTACACCATGGTGTAGCCGATGGCGATCAGGGCATACAGACTGCCGAGTGTCAAACCATTCAGCATGTGCTGAATGAACATAGACATACTCATATTAAAACTCCAATCCAATCATTTAAGATAAAGGATGATACAACACCGATTGTGGGAACGGAACACCATACAAACGGCCACGGGCCGCCCCTGGTCTATCGAATCCCAGGCATTGGCCCACAACAAAATTTGAAAGATCTAAATGAGTTACACAGACTTTCATAAAAAAAAGATAGAACAGCGGACAGACTGAAACGGCCTGTCCGCTGCGCGTTCAACACGACTAAATTATCCGTTCCGGTTAAATTTCGGGCTGGATGGCGCCGACGTAAGTTTTCTTACCGTCTTTAATCATCACAATACCAACGGGTTTTTCAGCGTCGTGGGTGGCGTTGATGGTGGTGGCACCGGTCACCCCTTCAAAATCTTTTGTGGCAGCCAGGGCCGCAGTGATTTTTTCAGGATCAATGGAGCCGGCACGTTTAATAGCGTCCATGATGATCATGTAGGCATCATACCCCAGTGCGGCGTTGACATTGGGATCTTTTTCAGGATGTTCTTTTTTCCAGTCTTCAGTAAACTTGGCAGCCACCTTGTTCATGTCTTTCATGCTGGGATCATAGGGAAAGGTGGTGTGGAAGAACCCTTCAACGGATTTGCCGCCGATCTCAACAATTTTGGGATTATCCATGGCATCGCCGCCCATGACGGCAAAGTTGGCACCCAGTTCCTGGACTTGCTTCATGATGATGGCACCTTCAGCAAAGTAAGAGGGGATAAACAGGACATCGGGTTTTTTAGAAATAATTTCGGTCAACTGAGCAGTGAAATCCTGGTCACCGGTCTGGTATTTCAAGGATGCCACCACTTCACCGCCGACTTTCTTAAAGGCCCGTTTAAAGAAGGAGGCCAGACCCACGGAGTAATCAGAGGACAGATCGACCAGCAGTGCCGCTTTTTTCAGCCCCCTTTCTTTGAAGGCATACGTGGCAGCACCGGCACCCTGGAAGGGATCAATGAAGCATACCCGGAAGATATATTTTTTGCCCATGGTCACCAGAGGATTGGTGCAGGATGTTCCCACCATGGGGATTTTCGCTTTTTCAGCCACTTCACCGCCGGCCATGGCCAAAGAAGATCCGTAGGTGCCAATGATGGCGTTCACTTTGTCTTTAGCAATGAGGCGTTTCACCGCATTGGCGGACTCAACTTTGTCAGACTTGTTGTCTACAACAACCAGCTCGACTTTTTGGCCCATGATTTCGGGCATGGCTTTTTTAGCCATTTCAACGCCTTCAAGTTCCAACTGACCGCCAAATGCATTGCCCCCGGTCAAGGGAAGAAACACGCCGATTTTAACGGTTTGTGCCTGGGCGAAGGTGGCAAAGGCTACCAGCAACAGGGATAGGATGGTAATGGTAATTTTTTTCATCTTACTTGCTCCTTTATGTTATTTTTCCATTCCAATTTCCGCTGAACCCCTTGAAATAACAAATCAGATATCACAAATTAGATATCACCAAGTGTTGTATTTCAGACATTTTGCGACACAAAAAAGACCCTGCAAATTGCCAACACCGGTGGTTCAGCATGTTAATCGTTTGGTGGTATCCTGGCACATCATGAACTTATATCCATGCACCGGAAATCACGCTACGCAATTAAAAAAAACCTCATATTTTTTTCAGAGTTTTATACAAAATGTCAACATATTTTATCTTTCTTACATAAAATCTTTACCTGAATGATTTCCATTTTCATCCTCTGCATCGGGGGATTTCAGGATGTTAGCCGACCTTCAATAAACCTGCTGATGATAAATTTTGACAAAGAACGATCCATATATTATAGGATAACTTTTTTACCAACGGGGGAGGGCCTTATGCAGTCTGGAAAAGTCAATCAGCGAATTTTATCATTTATGAAAAAACGAGATATGGACATCCAGGGCCTGGCCAGGACCACTGGGCTGGATGCGGACTTCATCACCACCATGCTGGATGAAGATGTATATCCGCCCTTGGGGCCATTGATGAAAATTGCCAGGGCACTGGGTGTCCGGCTGGGTACATTTTTGGATGATCAGGATTCCGGCGACCCCTATATTGTCCGTCAGGCAGAAAGGGAAGCGGAATTTTCCGTCCTGGCCGGTAAAAATAAAACGGCTGCCCTGAATTTTTATGCCCTGGGCAAAGGAAAAACCGATCGTCACATGGAACCCTTTTTCGTTGAAATCCTTCCAGAATCTGCAAAAGATAAGACCCTGTCTTCCCATGAGGGAGAAGAGTTCATTGCAGTGATTTCCGGTGCCATCGAAGTGATTTACGGCAATGATCGCCATGTGTTGAATGCCGGAGATTCGGTGTATTACAACTCCATTGTGCCCCACTATGTGTCCTGTGCCAGCGAAACAAAAGCGGAGATCCACGCAGTGATTTACATTCCAGAATAAGGAGGTTGCAAGGGGACTATGGCAGCCAGCAAACCAGACGAAACCAAAGCATTACAGGAACTGACCCTGGGGCAGATCCTGGACCGCACCGTGAACGCATTTCCTGATCACCCGGCCATTGTATATGTGGACCGGGATTTCAGACTCAATTACAAAGAATTTGCCACGGTTGTGGATGAAACCGCCAAGGGGCTTATGGCCCTGGGCGTTAAAAAGGGGGAAAAAGTCGCCATCTGGGCCACCAATATTCCCTTTTGGGTGACCCTGCAATTTGCCACAGCTAAAATCGGGGCCGTTCTGCTGACGGTGAACACCCACTACAAAACCGCAGAACTGGAATATCTGCTGACCCATTCTGAATCGGAAAACCTGTTTTTAATTGATGGGTTTCAAGATACCGATTACATCAACACGGTATACGAACTGGTGCCGGAGTTGCGGACCTGCCAGCGGGGCCATCTTCAATCGAAAAAATTTCCCCACTTAAAGCGAGTGGCCTTTCTGGGGCCTGAAAAGCACCGGGGGATGTACACCATTCCTGAAATCCGCGCCCTGTCCGTGATGGTGGATGATGAAATCTACCAGGCCCGACAGGACAGTCTGGATGTCCATGATGTGGTCAATATGCAGTACACCTCCGGTACCACTGGATTTCCCAAGGGCGTCATGCTGACCCACTACAATATCGGCAACAACGGATATTGGATCGGGGCCAACCAAAATTTTACACAAAACGACCGACTGTGCCTGCCGGTGCCGCTGTTCCACTGTTTTGGGTGTGTGTTAGGGGTGTTGGCCGCTGTGAACCATGGGGCGTGTATGGTGGTTTTAGAAGGGTTTGATCCCCTGCTGATCATGGCCTCGGTGGAACAGGAAAAATGTACGGCCCTTTATGGGGTACCCACCATGTTCATTGCCGTGCTGGACCACCCCATGTTCAATAAATTTGACTTTTCATCCCTGCGCACCGGGATCATGGCCGGCTCCAATTGTCCGGTCCATGTGATGACCCAGGTAATCGACAAAATGAACATGACCGACGTGACCATCTGTTACGGCCTGACCGAATCCTCTCCGGTGATGACCTATACCCGCATTGATGACGATTTGCGGGTGCGCGTGGAAACCGTGGGCCGCCCCCTGCCCCATGTCGATGTAAAAGTGGTGGACCCGGAAACCGGCGCAACACTTCCCGCCGGCACCCAGGGCGAAATCTGTTGTCGGGGCTACAATGTCATGAAAGGCTATTATAACAATCCCGAGGCCACTGCCGAAGCTATTGATGAAGACGGATGGCTGCACTCCGGGGATTTAGGGATTATCGACGACGACGGCAACCTGTCCATCACCGGTCGCCACAAAGATATGATCATTCGGGGCGGGGAAAACATCTATCCCAAAGAAATCGAAGAATTTCTTTATCGGATGGATGACATACGGGAAGTACAGGTGGCCGCCGTTCCCAGTGAAAAATATGGTGAAGAAGTGGGGGCCTTTATCATCCTCAAGGAGCGTGCAGATCTCGAACCCAGCGATGTCCGGGATTTTTGTAGGGGCAAGATCAGCCGGTACAAAATTCCCAGATATGTCCACTTTCTCACCGAATATCCAATGACCGCTTCGGGTAAAATCCAGAAGTACAAATTGTCTGAAATGTCAGTTGACATCTGGCCGGACAGAAGATAGCGTATCCCGCTAATATTATTATCAGGAGGACCCTATGACACGCAAACACATTTATCTGGCGTTGATCTGCCTTGTGGTATCAATTATACCAGCCCAGGCGGCAGACAATCAGATCACCATCATGACCCACGACAGTTTCAGTATCAGTAAACCGGTACTGGCGGATTTTGAAACGGCCATTGGTGCCAAGGTCATCATATTGAAATCCGGTGATGCCGGGGAGGCCTTAAACAAGGCCATTCTTTCAAAAAACAACCCATTGGCAGACATCTTTTACGGCGTTGACAACACCTTTTTCAGCCGGGCCCAAGGCGAAGATATCTTTGTTCCCTATGCCCCCAAAGGATTAAAGGATGTTTCAAAAACGCTTCGGCTCGATCCTCACAACCGCATGATCCCCGTGGATTTTGGGGATGTCTGCCTCAATTATGATATTCAATGGTTTACCAACAAAAATCTGACCCCGCCCAGCACCCTTGAAGACCTCATAAAGCCAATTTACAAAGGGCTCACCGTGGTTCAAAATCCCGCCACCTCATCGCCGGGCCTGGCCTTTTTGCTGGCCACCATCAGCCGGTTTGGTGACCCCGAATACCTCACCTATTGGAAGCAGCTCAAAGCCAATGATGTCCTCATTGTAAACGGATGGAAAGAAGCCTACTGGGGTCATTTTACTGCGGCATCCAAAGGCGACAGACCCATTGTGGTCTCCTATGCCTCCAGCCCGGCTGCGGAGGTGTTCTATGCAGATCCCAAACCTGAAACCGCCCCCACCGGCATTGTCATAGGCAATAGGTCTGCATTTCGACAGGTGGAATTTGCAGGGATATTGAAAAACAGCCCCAATGTGGAACTGGCCAAAAAAGCCATGGATTTTATGTTGTCTCCCCGGTTCCAGGAAGATATCCCCTTGCAGATGTTTGTCTTCCCGGCCAACTCAAGGGCGGCCCTGCCCAAGGTGTTTACCGACCATGCGAAGATCACGGATGATCCGGCATTCCTGGCGCCTGAGCGCATCAAAGAGAAGCGGGATCAATGGATCAGGGCATGGACTGACACCTTATTGTAGATGAACACACAAAGATACACCCACCCTTATTTTCTGGCCGGCCTGGTGCCGGCCGGATTTTTTCTAATCTTTTATTTTTATCCGTTGTCCGGCATCTTTGCCAAAAGTTTTTTCCCAAAAGGAATCCTGGATTTAACGTTTATCGACCAGGTCACAGGATCGGCCCGGATGATGAGAATTCTCTGGTTTACCGTCTGGCAGGCAGCGGTATCCACCCTTTTGACCCTGATCTGCGCCTTACCGGCGGCCTATACAATGGCCAATTATGAATTCCCATTGAAAAAAATGCTTCGCTTGCTGGCGTCCATCCCCTTTGTTCTCCCGGCGGTGGTGGTGGCGGCAGCCCTGGAAGCCTGTTTTGGAAGATCTGGCTGGCTGGGAGATATCCGCCAACCGCTGGTCTTGATCTTTATTGCCCATGTATTTTACAATTTTTCAGTGATGCTTCGAATCATCAGCGGATACTGGACCAGCCTCCAAGGGAACATCAGTGAAGCTGCCGCCATGTTAGGGGCCTCCCCGGCCAAGGTCTTTATCCATGTGACCCTGCCCCTGCTGCGGCCGGCCATCTGGGCCGGTACCTTACTGGTGTTTATCTTTTGTTTTTCCTCCTTTGGCATCATTCTGATCCTGGGCGGCCCCGGATACGCCACCATTGAGTCTGAAATTTATCAGCAGGCCGCCTATGTGTTTAATCTTCCCCTGGCCGCTTTCCTTTCCCTAATCCAAATTCTGTTTACCTTTTGCCTGATGACCCTGTATACCCGGTTTTCAAAAAAAGCCGCACAATTTATCCCCAAAAGCAATACCATTGGATTGAAACGGCCACAACGCCATTGGGAAATCGCCCTTATCGGGGGCACGGTCCTGTTCATCCTCATACTATGCGTCCTGCCCCTGCTGTCTTTGGCGGCCGCATCCCTGATCCACAATGGAGAACTTTCCCTGGTGTATTACCGAGCCATTTTTCAAAACACCACCGATTCCGTGTTTTATGTTCCGCCGTTTCAAGCAATTAAATTCTCTTTTCTCTACGCATCGGGGGCATTGGCTGTGGCGCTGGTCACCGGAGTATGCGCGGCCCTGTTCATCACCCATACCGGCAGACATTTCTCTGCCGGGCTTTACTCCTTTTTCGACCCCTTGTTCATGCTGCCCTTATCCACCTCGGCCGTCACCTTGGGGTTTGGCATCATTATTACCCTGGATCATCCCCCTTTGAACCTGAGAACTTCTCCCTTGCTCATCCCCCTGGTTCACGCGCTGGTCGGGTTTCCCTTTGTACTCCGATCTGTGCTGCCGGCCCTTAGAGCCATACCGTCCCACATGGAAGAAGCTGCGGCCATGCTGGGGGCCTCTCCATTAAAAGTTTTCAGGTATATTGACCTGCCCCTCATGGCCAAATCCCTGATTGCCGCGGCAGTGTTCGCATTTACCATCAGCCTCGGGGAATTTGGGGCCACCATTTTTGCGGCACCGCCCACCACCCCAACCATTCCCATTGCCATTTACAGATTTCTGGGGCAGCCCGGCGCCATGAACTATGGACAGGCCATGGCCGTCTCCACGATACTGATGGGCGCCACAGCACTGGGATACATCATTATTGAACACTTCAGACCCGGCAGCGCTGAGGGCTTTTGATATGGCAGACCAGCTCATACTTGAAAATATTCTGAAAACAGAAAGATACGGCCCCCCCATTCTGGGTCCTTTAGATCTTTGTCTGCCTAAGGGCAGCAAATTGTCGGTCCTAGGCCCCTCGGGCAGTGGTAAAACCACCCTGCTTAGACTCATTGCAGGACTGGAATCCCCGGATCAGGGGACCATCAGATTTAACACCACCCCCATCACCCATCTGCCGCCCCACAAACGTAACTTTGGCCTGATGTTTCAAGAATATGCCCTTTTCCCCCACCTCAACGTATTCCAGAACATTGCCTTTGGCCTGAAGATGAAAAACGTATCCAAAGCACACCAGAAAAAACGGGTGGCAAAAATGCTGGAACTGACCCATCTGACTGGATTTGAAACCCGCAGTGTGGACGAATTGTCCGGGGGAGAGCGCCAGCGGGTGGCCCTGGCCCGTACCCTGGCGCCAGGCCCCGAGCTGCTGATGCTGGACGAACCCTTGAGTGCCCTGGATCGGGTCCTGCGCAAACGCCTGCTCCAGCAACTGACCCAAATCATATCAGCCCTGAATATTACGACCATATTCGTCACCCATGATCACGAGGAAGCCTTTGCCGCAGGCACCCAAATCATTCTTCTCAATAAGGGTAAAATCCAGCAGCAAGGCACACCGGAAGATCTCCGCCGAAATCCTGCAAGCCCTTGGGTCCAGCAATTCATGGCATAACAGCCATGGACTGCCCACGGCAAATACCCAACCA